>Ga0081519_100002_pt1 | contig 84518 bp, 94 predicted proteins | sample ConSprmetagenome_FD_70987 | JGI IMG/M metagenome (GOLD analysis project Ga0081519, IMG submission 70987) | Hot spring microbial streamer communities from Conch Spring, Yellowstone National Park, USA - C T=80-84 v2 (version 2) | ecosystem: Environmental > Aquatic > Thermal springs > Hot (42-90C) ...
AAAACCCATTAATATTGAGGGATATTGATGTTCTATCAAGAGGTAAAGAACTTGTTGACGTCGGCTTTACCATTACCTCGGTTAAATGTAGCAAGTCAAGATTGATGGAGCCCAACGCGCCATATCCTGAAGCAAGAATAGAGGCTTTGAGAAAACTTAGTGGGTTAGGTTTTAAGACATGGATCTTCTACGGCCCTATCATACCAGGCTTCAACGATGATGAAGACACGATAACATCGCTTGTTGACATTGCATTAGAAACCAATAGTGTCCTCTACTACGATCCTCTACACTTTAAGCCGTTCATGAAGGATCCTAAACATCCATTATTCCCTCTCTATGCTTCAAACGCCTTATCTGAAAGAATCGGCAAAGCAATATCGCGTTTGCGTCAAAAATGTCTGGAGCGGGACGTTCAGTGCAGGGGAGGATTTGAGTATTGAGTCATTTACACGGTTTTTCGGAGAACCTTACTTTAGAATACGGAGATTCTAAGAAGAAGCCTTCGCCGCACCTAGGACATACTACTAAGATAGGCCTCTCTCTTTCCTCGGAAAGGGTTTGCTTCTCAACAACATAGATTGTTGTCTCGTACATAAAGGTAAATTCTCCTATTCCTCCTTCAAAGCCGCAGTTAGGGCATTTCAACTTCATGCCTAACCAATAATAATTTGTTTAAATCTCTTTAATAATGATGGGGGCGCACCACAAACTAATACAATACCATATCTAATCATGAGGAAAGGTGAAGACTTGTTGAATGGATTAGAATGTTTAGCGATCAGGCTTTTCAAAATCAATGACTTAAGCCAGGTTTTGATGGTTGAAAAAGAATCGTTTCATCCGGGTCAGCAGTATGACGAGTCTGTATTTATGCGCTATCTAGACATGAAGCATGTTTTTCTAGTAGCGGATTTGCGTGGAAAAATAATTGGCTATGTACTGGGTTTCGTAGAAGATTCTTCCATCGCTCACCTGGCATCCATAGCAGTTAGTTCTTCCTACAGGGGCTTGGGGATAGGGAGGCGGCTTCTCGAAGAATTTGAGAAGAAAGCAGCAGCGTTAGGGGCGAAGAGAATAGTCTTAGAAGTCAGCACGTCTAACACTGTTGCTCTAAACATGTATGTGAAAAAAGGCTACAGGATAGTGAGGCGTATACCAAAATATTACGGAGATGAGGACGCATACTTGATGATAAAAGATTTCAAATCGTAATTAAGGAAGCCGTTCACGGTTGAAAGAGCTGTGAGCTAGTTAAATCCTTTGCACTAATAGTCAACCGTACCGAAAGCTTTTTTTAAGCTAGAAGGTATAAAGTTCTGGATATATCCTAGGGGGTAGGTGTGTCTCTTGAGCCACGCTACCATAGATTCGTGTATATTAGCGATGCGAGCGTCTTGAATGAGCGTGCCCGGGGCTTCCCGAGGGTTAAGCGCATGCTCTACTTGTTCCTACCGGTCGTATTCCTTTGGCGTGGCTACAGTACCGGTGGTCACGCAATGCTCGGCATAGGTGCTGCGGCAGGGAGCCCTCGAGAACAATGCTGACAACAGTGCGAGGGCTCCATGAGCTTCTAGGCAAGACTACTAGCATTAATAATCTCCGCGATATCCTCAACGGGCTCTTGTAAAGGGAAGAGATCTGTGAAAAAGGAGAGCAGCTGAAACCCGGGGGTTAGTATTGAGGATCGTGCTGGGGTATAGCGTTAAAAACTACATTGAGCTACTCCAGCCATTCAGCCCCGCTTTATCCCCGTTCGACTAGGAGCACATTGTATTAACCGATTATGCACTACGACCCGAGATCACTCCATCGGGCACCCACGGAAACCCAGTATTCATTAAAACCCCTGAATGCGAGCACGGTGTATACATTAATAAAGATAGATTGGAGTGTAGGGCAGAGGCAGGCTTCTCACACTTTACGCATGGAGTAGCAGTTGTTAAGGGGCCCCGGGGCCCCCGCGTAGGTACTAGTAGCGAGACATTGGACTGCGAGAAGATTATATACGAGTCGAGGCCTGGGGCTTTTATTGATGCCTGCTTCGACGGCTCCCCTACGAGTGTTATCACTGTGGACTACTCGGGTTTAAGGGTGTACAGGGGCCTCTACAGGAGGAATCCTGTCAGTGTGCATGAGGGGTTTAACCCCTGTAGTGCTGTATTCGATGATTACAGGTCTATTTCCATTATTGTGTATGGCGATAACCCATTTGAGATCGGGATACCCTTAGCGGCAATAGTGTATACTGGTAGTAGCTTCTACGGGATCTCGGGTAAGTGGCCTGTGGGATGTTTCCTATGAGCCCTTAGTCCTACTAGGGGATAACTATGAATTTGCAGGGGTTTATAACGACCTACCCGTGTTCAATGGCGATGGGAGGCTCTGCAGGCTTGAGAGAGGAGCACTAGTTGAACTAGACTTCGTTAAGGCCCCTGTAGAAGGGCCCTCCGTCTATGATATAGTAGCAGTGGATAATGGTAGGTCGTTGAGGGCCTACGACCCCTCTGGGAAATATATTCCCCGAGCCGCCAAAGGAACATGAGGTAAACTGCTATGCTACACGCTACGGGGCTTTGTGCTGCAGGAGCGGGCTCTGCGGTCTAGCGGGGCCAGGGGTTTCAGCCATTAACATCGAGGCTTATAATAACGTGGGCCATGAGCTACGAGTAGCGAGTAATGTATCATTGATGCTTGGCTACGGTGATAAGCAACATTACTGTAGGCCCGGGGAGCCATTTGTAATTAAAGAGGAGAAGGCTAGTGTGTTGAAGGGGGTTGTCTTCGAGGCCGGGGGTCACTCACTTGCTTAGTAGTGAGAGCAAAGTGGTTACATCGCCACCAGCCAAGGTCTCGGCGGGGGCCTATGGCAGAGTGTATGAGAGCACGGGGCTACACGAGTGCGGTGGATTGCCCCTAGCGGAGTCGATGATTAAGAGGGTTGAGAAGCCATGTAGAATCAAGCTCGAGGCTCTTGGTAGAGAGCCTCCGAGGACCCATCAACAATATGCACGGATAGGAAACGCAGATAAATGATTGTTGAAGCCGTTGACACGGTCTCATGCGATAGAGTGCGAGTAGTAGATATGAAGCTGGAGTGGGTATTCATGCCTGAGTCAAGGTACTGGGTTAAAATAGATCATGGAGATGGAAGCATCATGATCGAGCTTAGAGCCGAGGACGGTGTGCTGGTGGAGGCTGTTTTGAAGTGTAGGAATGGAGAGGCCTAGTTGAAGCCCGGTTTAAACAGTATGAAGGAGTATGTTATACCAGCCGGGGTGCACTTAACACTGGAGAAGAAGAGGTTTATACATAATGTAATTATAAAGAATATAGCAGTACCGAGCCTCCTCGACAAGCTTCTAATCGCCATAGATAACTCCCCAGTAAAATCACATTATTTCATACCCGGCAACATTGCTTTGCAGAGGCTTTTCTAGAACGAGGCGTACGGATTCTAATGTAATGTAAAGTAGTACTTAGGCCTGCTAGGAAACTCGCGCAAACTAACTCCCTCTCTATAAGATAACTCTTATTAAGTAACGATTATAGAGTTTGCCAAGATAGATTTCCAAGGCATACTAAGAGTTCTTCAACATCTACTCCACACTGATACGCAGAGGATTGTTGAACACTCTCTTCATGACACCAAGTATTCACTGCACAATTATAAGGTAATGTAATATCAACAGACTGTGCTTCGCAACACTACTTCCTAATCCACAGTACACCTACTAGGAAGAGAAAATGTAGTAAGAGAGCTATTGAACCATAAGTAGCGGATATGTAAGCGGGGCATACCCAGAGAGCTAAAAATATGTGGGGTCAAGTAGACTGCTTAATTTTTGCACATATTTTACCCCTCTGCCCGCTTCTTCTCCGCATCTCCCTCTACTACTTCTAGGTAGTGTTTTCTCTCGAGGTGGAGCTTGGCCGCTGAGGATGGTTTAGCCGGGCCCGGCTCTGCTGCTACGTGTCCGCACTGTGGGCAGGTTCGCACGCGCACCGTCATGGGCCTTGCCTTACTCTGAAAGCCTCGCCCTTTGGGGCGGGGGAGGAGATTAGAGGGGGCCGTGTCCGCGCGGGTTTCTATATGGGTGTTGGGTAGTGAGAGGCTTGATCAATACCTAACGCTTCATTATAGGCGGGGTGTGCCCCGCGTGTAAGTTAAACCCCGGGAACCACGCTGGCTTGAAACAATGCTTGTGGTAGAGTAGGGTATTTAAGGCATGGTGGTGTTTTTCCTAAACGGTGTTGTCTGGTTGCCTGGGTTTTCCCGCCGTGGCTTCGCCGGCTTGCTCGTCTTAGTGGTTTTCCTGGGCTTGGCTGCCTACTACGCCTACAACTACTACAACTACTTGAATACGACTAGGGATAGCGATGGTGATGGAATCCCGGATGTCGACGAGCTGAGTAAGTACCATACTGACCCCAATAGCATGGACACGGATGGTGATGGCTTAACGGACTACCAGGAGGTCTTCGCATACCGTACAGACCCGTTAAAGCCTAATCCAAACGTGAAGTACGCAGTGGATTTGGGCTTAGAAAAGTATATTGAAATTGTTAAGCCTTTGGACAATGATGGAGTTCAGGATAGTAATGAAAGACAGTTTGTTGAGTTAATGGCTAATAGTAAGAAAGTTTTGGATGTTCCTACTTTCATAAATTATTTGAAGGAAAAAGCTTCCGATGGTATGATAACAGATGAAGAATTAAAACATTCTAATAACTTTGCAAGTTTGGTTAAAGGATTATATGATGAAATTTACAACCTAAAAGCTCTGTATGAAAACAATCCTAAATTGAAAATAGAAGACCCAATAAAAACAATTGATTATTCTTCTGGCTTAGGATTAAGATTAGGTTTTGATAAAGAATTGGCTAAAGATGCGACAGCAAAAGCTATTGGATATTATGGAATCGCTGTTATTGATAGAAAGTTGCCAGAGGATTTCGATGAAATCTCCTTGCTGATAAATGCTACACAGGTCGATAAGTACGGGGATAAGCTTGTTGATTTCTCCCCCATAGTCTTCCACTCTGTATATGGGAATAACTTTGTTTTAACCCCAGATGCTGGTAGGGAGACCTGGATGCTTGCCAGGCACTTAAAACTAGTCGTGGAATCAGGCTTCAATATACTAAGACACCCCGAGATGTTTGAAGGACTGAATGGAAAAATAATCGCCAACGCTTACTCAATCTTCGACGCGCGGTACGGAGTAAACTACGCGGAGCAAATACTCAATGGAAGAACTCTTAAGCCTACAGACAGTGATGTTTGGGATTTGATAATGCTTCAGTGGAATTTGTATTCTAATAAAGCCCCTCAGCTCGGTGGAGGAGATAAACTTTACAATAGAGACTTCCCATGGTACGACTCCGATAAATTAGGTACATTATACCGAGACCCAAACACGAGGAGACAAGCCCTATACTTCCTATTCTACATTGACAACGGCACGTTCGACATGGAGAGAGCACGAAAATTCCATTCGCTGACGTTGACTCTTCCAAGAGAAGTAGTAACCGACTTGTATAACCTACTCATGTGGCGGAGAACAGTTCCAGGAACGTACTATCGACCAATATACCCCAATTACACAGCACGCTCCATAGACGACATCCTTAGATGGATAGACCTCGTCACCTACGAGAAAAAACTGATAGATGAAAACACAGCTGAAAAACTAAAGAACGAGGTAAAAACACTACCACCAAAATTCACACCAGTCGGAGTTGAAGGAGCAAAAACAGCATTAATACAAGCTGAGAAAGAGTATGAAGCTATAAGTAAGCTGTATCCGGATGGAACTATTAAAAATTGGCTAGGAGACGTTTCTCCAAGATGGTATTATTATCAGTTTGTAAATGATAGAGGAATGAACGGATTAAGAAATACTCACTTGCAATATGTCGGTCTGGAACCCTCGGAACTAGGAAAGATTCTTGTATCTTATCCGCCTGTAGATGTGTGGAATAATATTAAAGATTTAAATGGTATAGACCAATATATAACAAAAAACTGGAAATATTGGGATTTGGTTAAGTTTGTAATGGGGTATGAAAGATGGTATAAAACAAGTATTTATGGAATGCTTGAAAGAGAGACAATTAATTATAGTATACCGCAGACTCTAAAGGCTTTTGGTTTCCCAGCTTATTGGGTTGGAATCGAACCGACTCCAATAGGAGCAGCTAACTATGAGTGGGTAGTTTCACTACCAGATTACATTGCCAATAAGCTAAAGGGCGAATTTAATGATAAAATAATAATCGGGCCTGCAAATGGCTTTGGATTGTATTTTTGTAAAGAGGGAATGATAAAAGATGGAATAAGTGAAATTTTTGGATTTAGCGGAGGAACAGGTTTGTTAGCGGATAAACAACCTTCTCTTGGTTTAGGTTCAAACTTTAGATTCTACTTTTTGAAAAGATGGTAAAATGGGTTGATTAGCAAATCGAGCAATGTTAATTTTTTGCTAGCTTGATCATTAGCGTTTTCACTGCCCGGTGAGATAATAGTAAGCTGTAGACATGGTAGATTCTACGTCTACATAACGTTCCACAGAGACGTGGGATTTAGAGATCCTCAGACAATTGTGGGCGTAGACTTAAACTTCTACAACATAACATAGGTAACACAAACAAATTAATACCAGCAATAATTAACAACCATCGGGGGACAGGCGGTAGTCCATATACACCTCCTAAACCCCTAGGATCTAAAGCATCCCTGTCAGGGATGTGATCGCTGTCCTGTATAGATGCCTGGAGCTGCCTCGGGGTTTTTAGGAGATTTTAGAAGTGCTATAGAATCAATGTTAACTATGCTCTGTATTAACTATCCCAAATTGCTTTGCATGTAAACTATTGAGGAAAGTACTTTTGTTTTGTTCTTAAGCCACGATATTAGAGAAATATTAAAAGCGATAATACCTATTCCGGGGGACTCTATATTCCACTTCGTAAGATAGTGAAGAAGGATCTAGATGAGTTCGGAGGCATCAAGGATCTGAGGATCGAGGGGGAAGGGTTCTTTAGGGTGAAGGAGTATATGGGTAGGCTTTATTTAGTAGATCCCGATGGGAATGCATTTATAATTAAAGGGGTCAACTATGTTTGGTTTAATGCCGATCTCTCGATAACCTATGAGGCTCCTTATACAAGAAATATACAGACTAGATATGGTAGTAGAGATGAGTGGGCCAAGGAGTCCAAGAAGAGGTTAATTGAGTGGGGATTTAACGCTTCGGGAGCCTGGTCAGACCCTGATGTCGGCCCCATATATGCTGAATCTACATGTAACGCCTAACTACTATAAAAATAAGGATGGTTACCTTAGGAGGAGAGTTCTCACCCTAGCCAGGGATCCAGATGTTCTTTAGTAGCCCTCCCAGACCTACCCAGGCATCCTTGATCCTGATTTCAAGAGGATTGCTGAAAAGGTGGCTAAAGAGCTGGTTGTTCCAAAGGATAAGTATTTAATAGGCTATTTCACAGATAATGAGGTGGATTTCAGCATTGATACTGTATTTAATGAGTTTATGAATATGCGTGGTGGCGAGCCTGGAAAAAGGAGTCCTTTTAGATTATCTCTCGAGGTTTTTCTTAGACATATCAAGGCTTAACAGGTAGTTGGGAACAAGTTTTAGGGGTTTTGAAGACATCTTAGACTATACTGCAAGAGAGTCTTCTGCTATAGATGCTAAGAACGGGCCTGAGGGTGGGAAGGTTATTGCTATGCTGAAAAGAGGCTTTGCTAGGGAGGTTGCTAGGAAGTATGCTGAGATCTGCGTTAGGGCAATTAAATCTGCAGATCCAAACCACCTAATCCTTGGAGGCAGGTTTGCAGGGGCAAATGCTAAGCCTGTTGTGAGATCTTTTGACATATTTGATGTTATATCTAACAACCACTATGGCGAGGATCCTCACATAGTATGCTTTGGATATTTATTTAAAGAAGCTGGAAGGCCTATAATGCTGACTGAGTTCTCATTTAGGGGAGAGGATATGGGGCAACCAAATACCATGGGTGCAGGTATCGTGGTTGAAGGCCAGAGCTATGGAGCTCTCTACATGAGATCATGGCTGATCCCCCTCCTAGAGAAGAGGTTCTTCGTCGTGTATCTCTGGTGGGAATATATGGACGAGCCTTTCGAGGGCAGGATACCGGATGCGGAGGACTTTAACTATGGCCTTGTAAACCTCTATGACGAGCCCTATGCAGAGGTTATCGAGGCATTTAAAGAAGTTAACAGCTTATTCCCAATTCTATGAATATTTAAAATATTGGCTGAAGATTCTTTGGTAGCCCCTTATACCCTGACATTGTGGGCAAAGTAGCTATGGTGACTGGGGGATCCCAGGGGGTTGGGGAAGCTATAGTAAAGAGGCTATGCGTGAGGGATCTAGAGTCATGTTTTTTAGTGTAGAGCAATCATGATGAGTTCAATGACTATTGAAAACTGTTAGACTATTATGTGAACTTTAACTTGATCTCGTTGAAAACTTTTTTCGAAGGCTTCAACTCCTTTATTGAGAGGGTATTCGCTAGTTACCAGGTCATCGACTTTGACGAGCCCCTTTCTCAATATTTCGATCGCTCTTTCAAAGGGTCCACATCTGCTTCCCACAAGCCTGGCTTCCTTCACCACGAATTTGGTAACATCAAAATCGATTGTCATCCCATGGGTGGATTTAACCGAAATAAGGCCTCTAGGTTTCACGATTTCAACTGCTAATTTCAAACCCTCGGGGGTTCCTGTGGCTTCTACTACGTAATCAAAGCCTTGCCCCTCTCTAGTATGTTTTCTAACGTATTCGATTACCTCGTCTTCACTGACAATTTCATCCACATTCGAATTCTTGACGAAAACTTGCTTGGGAGAGTCTTTCCTTACTACAGCGACTAGTTTGATGGGTCTGGCCACGGCTGATATGGTTCTTAGCGCGAGCAGTCCTATAGTTCCCACACCTATTACGGCAACGTGGTGAAAGGGCTTAACAGGCGCTAACTCCAGCATTTCAACTATGGAGGCCAGGGGCTCTACGAAAGCGGATTGAACGTTGGAAAGCCCCTTTACGCTATGGATGAGGTCAAACCTTGAAACTACGAATTCCGCCATGCCACCGTCTCTGGTTATTCCAAGGGTTTCCCTGTAAGGGCAATGAGTTTTCAATCCCTCACTACAAAACGAGCATTTTCCGCAGTGAAAGTTTATCTCGCTTGTCACTTCAGTGCCGATTAAGGATGGATCTACGTTTTTGCCGACATCCACTATTTTCCCCACTAATTCGTGACCGGGAATCAAGGGCAACTTGCCTGGTTTGTAACTCCCCTTGTAAAAGGCTTTATCAGTTCCGCAGATTCCCACTCTTCTAACCTTTATGAGTACTTCGTTGTTGGCAGGGCTGGGATCTTCAACCTCTTCTAGGTGTAGCTTTTTCGGAGCATGAAGAACTAGAGCCTTCATCATATCCACCTACTCTTTTATGTAGGGCTTACCCAGAGCTCTTGGCATTTTAACCTTCTTCATGATCACCACGACGGTTACGAGTGTAGCCAAGTAGGGAAGGGCTTTAAACAAGCTCTGCCCGCTTGTCCTCAAGAATGTCAGGTACTCTGGGAGGATGACTTGCTGGACTTTCAGCGACAACCATGTTGCGAAAGCTTCGAAAAATCCGAAGAGGAATGCTCCCAAAATGGCTGTCAACGGGTGCCAGTTGCTGAAGGATACATTAGCGAGTGCGACAAAGCCTCTTCCCGAAGTCATTTCTCTGCTGAAAAACCCTACCCAGTTGACGACTAGGAACGAGCCTGCTATTCCTGTGTAAGCCCCACCGATACCGGTTAAGAGAAGCCTGGTTCTGTACACGTTCACCCCCATGGCTTCGGCTGAGTGCGGGTTTTCGCCGCAAGCCCTTATTCTAAGCCCCCAAGTGGTTTTCTCCAGCAAGAACCATGAAGCTATTGCAAGCCCTATTGCTACAACACTTATTGGTTTCAAAGTAAGAATAGCATTGCCAATGGGTAGCTGAAGATCCGCCAGCTTCCCCACGCTTGGAGACCCGCCATACTCTCCCCAAAGTCTGTAAAGCGTTAGCGTGGCTATCCCGAGTGCTAGCATATTGATCCCAGTGCCCACCACTATCTGGTTGCTGTGAAGATAGGAGCTGAGATATCCCATTAGCATCCCGATCGCGAGACCAACAGCCGAGGAGACTATCAATGCCAGGTATGGGTTGCCAGTATAGTTAGTGACTATGGCGCTCGTTAAAGCAGTGAGTATCATTATGCCTTCAAGACCTATGTTAACTACGCCGGATTTCTCAGTAAGTATCTCACCCGTGGAGGCAAGTAGAAGCGGGGTCATAGATGTCAGAGATAGGGATAATAAGGTTATTACGTCGTCAATAGGTGTCACTTCCGCCTCACCCTGAAAAAGGTCTTCATGTAGTGGTAAGCGAAGGGTATTGCGAGAGAGATGACAATGATGCCTATTATCAGGTCAGCTACTTGATGGGGGAGACCAAGCCTGGTCTCTATCCACTGTCCTCCTATTAGAAGTCCTGACAGAAAAATACTTGAAACCACCACTCCAACCGGGTTGTTTCTTCCTAAGAGGCTCGCGCCTATTCCTAGAAACCCATACCCGTATAGACTCATCATCATCGTGTCAAGCCTGTGTACAATACCCAGGACTAGAATAGAGCCGCCGAGACCTGCCATACCGCCTCCTAACGCGAAGGATGTTAGCACTAGTTTTTTGTTCTCGAAACCAGCAATCGTTGAGGCAATTGGATTAAGACCCGATACCCTCATGGCAAAGCCTAGCTTCGTCCTGTAGAAAAGATATGCCCCGCCAATAGCTGATGCAAGCGCCACGAGGAATGACGTATTAAGCCTAATTATTCCTAAATCCACCACCGGTAGTTTCGCACTATCCGGAACCTGCTTTGTCAAATGCGGTATAGACGGATCTGTCAAGTAAGTAGCTATAACAAACATTGAGATGTTGAAAAGAGCCCAGTTAATCATTATTGCCGCTACAACCTCGTTAACATTCCTGTAAACCCTTAGCAACGCCAGCACCATGCCTAAAGCCGCACCAGCCAGTCCCCCGGCTATTAAGGCTAGTAGCAAGCTACCAGTGTATAAGGCTGTCACTAACGAGGCTATAGCCCCAACGTACAACTGCCCTTCTCCACCAATGTTGAACATCCCGGTAAGGGCTGGGTACAGGAATGCTAAAGCGGTGAGAATCAGTGGAGAAGCTCTCGAGAAGAGGTAGCTCGCATTGTCGAATCCCTTAGCGAAGATAACAGTATATGCTGCTAGAGACAGTTCTGACGGATATCCCATGAGAATCATTATACCTGCTGTTATAGTCAGTGATAAAAGAATCGATAACGAAATTTCCAATAACGCCAGTCCGTACTCTCTCTTCCTATTAGTGATGTTTTCAAGCAATTTTCTCATTACATGGACTTTCCCGTTCAACAAGAACCCCCCATGCACAACCCTATCTTCTCCACAGTGAACTCGTTAGGCGTTCCTTCAGCGGTGATTCTGCCGTTGTACATTACAACTAATCTGTCGCTTAATAATAATAGTTCTTCAAGATCAGAAGAAATCAGTAATACGGCACCTCCTTTGCTTCTATGATCGAGTAGAAGGTGTCTTATTTGCTGTGTGGATTTAACGTCGAGCCCCTGGGTGGGCTCCATGGCTATTAACAACTTAGGGTTTTTAACAAGTTCCCGCCCTGTCACTATTTTTTGCTGATTACCCCCGCTAAGGTGTTTAACGAGAACCCTTAGGCTTGCGGCCAAAACTTCATAGTCTTTCATTACTTTAACGGATAGATTGTCCAATTCTCTTGTCATTATGATGCCGAACCTGTTCGTCAAAAATACGTGATTTGTAAGCAAGACATTTGCAGATACATCCATTTCGCCAACAAGCCCTATTTTCCTCGACTCTGGTATAAATGATATTCCTTTCTTCAACCTTTCTTCAACAGATAGGCTTGTAATGTCTTCATTTTCAAACAAGATTCTACCTTTAATTGGCTTCCTCAACCCGATAATTGCCTCTGCCAACTCTTTCTGACCGTTGCCTTGTATGCCTACAACCCCTACTACTTCCCCGCAATGTATTTTTAACGAGATCCCCTTCAGAGTGCTTTGCTCCTTGTCGCCTTTCACCTGAATATTTTCTAGAACAAGTATTTCTTTGGAGCGATTGTTCAACGATGTTTTGCCTGCTTGTTTCAGCATGTGTAACTCCTCTCCAATCATCATCTTTGCCAGTGTTGATTCATCGATGTTTGCTGTTTCAGCCTCTCCTACTATCCTCCCCTTCCTTAACACGACCACTCTATTCGTTAACTCCTTTATCTCTCTCAACTTGTGCGAGATGAAAATGATAGATACGTGTTTTTCACGCAAAGTTCTTATTAGCCTGAACAATTCCTCTATTTCAATAGGGTTTAGAACGCTGGTGGGCTCGTCAAGTATTAAGATCTCAGCCCCGGTAATAAGCGATTTAACTATTTCAACTTTTTGTTGAACACCTATAGGTAATCGACCCACGGGCTCGTCCAAGGGGATTTGAAACCCCAAGGTTTTAAGAAGTTCCTCCGCCTTTCTGCGTGTTTCATCAATCGTTACCTTTCTATTGATAGTGCTCATGAATAGATGCATGTTTTCAATTACGGTGAATTCATCTATTAGCGAGAAGTGTTGATATATCATCCTTATCCCGTGCTTCAAGGCATCCCATGGGCCGTGAAGGACTACCTCCCGGTTCCTTATATAGATTTTACCCGAGGAGGGCTTTATCTCGCCGAACAAAATTCTCATCAAAGTAGTTTTGCCCGCGCCGTTCTCGCCTAGAAGGCCGAGTATTTCGCCTGGATATACTTCGAGGGAAACGTTATCCAAAGCTTTAACTCCGTCAGGATAAATTTTGCTTATGTTTTCAAGCCTGACGAGAGGCTCTTTTACCATCGATTCTAACCCGTAGGCATTCTTATGAAGGATATGTGGTCTGTGGAATAAAAAATTAAATAGGTTAGATGGATCCTTTGGAGAGCGCGGCGTTTAAGTTGCCGTTGATCAACGCATCTATTATGCTGTTGTATTCTTCGACACTGACAGGGTCTTTAAAGGCTATCTCGCCGCTCACAATCTTCTGGTAGAGCTCGTTATAGACGGCCCACGTTGCTGAATCAATATATTGTGTTCTAGTCTGGTTCACTATCGAGACAACCTCTTCCACTGTGTAATCTTTTAATTTACCAACCTCACTAGCCCATTCTGCGAATATTCTCACACCTTCTAAGTCCCATATCCCCACACCCGACTCTGCAAGTCCTAGCACTATAATACCGGGCTCCCACTTCTTCTCAACAACCATCTTAATAACGGTGTATACTGCGACATCCACTCTTTTCGCACCACTAAGTGGAATGTTCTCAGGGGCATACCACTCCTGGCTTGCATCCTGTCCTATGGCGAACGCCTTCCCCATTCGATTCTTATTCCAGTCCACGACAGCATCCATCATGCCCACGTGTGTGTATCCAGCTAACCCGTATAATACCACAGCTCCTTGCTGGAGCATCTGCCAAGCAGTATTATAGCCAACCTGGGGTTCCGTGAAGGTATTAGTGTACTGCCACAAAAGGCTGACGTTGTACCCCGTCTTCAACTCAAAATACTTTATGCCGAAGAGGTAGCCGATGTGGAACCTCCAGAGAGGCGGTATGCTCATACCCGCTACAGCGCCAACTTTGCCAGCATTAAGGTTTTTCGCCATTCCCGATGCCAGAACTCCTATCAGTGAGCCAACCTCCTGCTCCTTGAACAGGATATCCACTTCATTATTCCTGATCACGAATGTTGAGGCATCAATTAATGCGTATTTCTGGTTGGGGTAATTGTCAGCGGTCTTGTTAAGAGGATCAGTCCATAAGAATCCAACGAGAACTATTAAGTCGTACTCGCCAGACTCGGAGTAGGATCGTAAAACATTCTCCATGTCGGCGACAGACCTAGGGGTCGCATAGTCAACTTTGACATTAAACTCCTTTTTAGCCCTCTCGGCTCCTAGCCACGCCATGTCGTTGAAGCTTAGGTCTCCCCTACCACCCACATCGAAGAGGAGTAGAACCTTCGTTTCCTCAGTAGGCTGTCCCCCACCCGGATTAAATCCCCCCAACAGGACTATTGCGATACTGGCGACAATTACTATTGCGACAAGTAGAAGAATTAGAGTTGTTCTGGCAATAGATTTCATCCCATACACCACGTTAGAATATAATAGAAGGTTAAAATATTTAATCATATCCGATATTTTTAAATCAAATCTATGACTACTTTAACACGTATAGAGGTGTATAAAGGATATGCCACGTGGCGAGGGAGTCAATACGGTCTCCCGCCACTACGTTGTTGCCGGAATTTTTGTGATCTTATTGATGTATGTTACTCCTTATGCCATTCTTCAAAAGGCTAAAGACGCTAGTCTTTTCGCTTACTGGACAATTCTCAGTCTCATCTGGATAATCGTATCAATAATTTATCTTTACAAGTGGGTGAGAGAATGAACTCCATTCATCTCGTCGCTCTCCTAATATACTTCACCGTGGGAACAATCATAGCTTACATATCTAGGAGGATGGGTGTTAAATCAGCGTCTGATTACTATGTCGCGGGCGGAAGGATGAGGGGGTTATTGGCGGCAGGAACCTACGCGGCAACAACGTTTAGCGCGTTCATGATGGTGGGGCTGGTAGGATTAACTTATCAAACCGGAGTAGGAGCTCTTGGTTTCGAGCTCATATATCTGGTTTCAACGGTAACCATACTGTCCACACTAGGGTTTAGGATATGGAAGCTAGCGAAGACTAAGAAGTGGATTTCCCCTTCGCAAATGCTAGGGGACTTATACGGTTCTAAGACACTCGCGGTGGCAGTAGCCTTCTTGTATTTATTCGCGATGATACCCTACACCGTTGCACAGATTCAAGGCCTGGGCGTCGTATTTCAGGTAAGCGGTCTTGAATATATTCACGGCGTAATGCTTGGAGCATTAATAATCCTATTATGGATTGTTCTGGCAGGGATCTGGAGCGTTGCAACAACAGACCTCTATCAGGGAATATTAATGCTCGCGGGTGGAATAATTTTCTTATCCTGGACGACCTCCACGCTTGCGCAAGAGGCAGACATTTCTAAGGTTTTAGAAACTCTTGGGGCTCAAGGATTCCTAGGGTTAACTAGCTTCTGGAGCCCACAGGTCTTCCTGGCTTACACTATTCCATGGGTGTTTTTCGCAGTAACCAATCCCCAGGTAGTGTCTAGGCTTTATATTCACAAAGATGCCAATTCCTATAAAAGAAGCGTAGCATTATTCTCTGCCTACGCCTTCCTATACACTCTTATCGCAGTATCAGTTGGAATAATTGCGAGAATGCTTGCCATCGTCGGTTTCATACCCGGCGACCTGCCCAGGGATTCCGTGACACCGAGTCTTCTAAAACTAATGACCCCTGGTTTATCAGCCGTTGTAAGCGTCTCAATCATGGCGGCCGCTATCTCAACCGCTAACAGTATAGTTCTCGCAGTCTCGAGCTCGGTTTTCAAAGACATTTTAAACCGGGAGGAGAAATCGCTCAGAGCGGCATTCGCTATCAACCTCGCTCTAACTCTCATCGCTTCAGGGCTGGCTCTTCTAAAGCTTGGATACATTGTTGACTTGTCAGTCCTTACCTCCGTGTTCCTGCTACCCTTAGCGCCCGTTACCGTACTAGGGGTGTGGAGACATGGAAAACTCTCCACGGCGTCAAGTATCGCTGCCATCATGGCGATCATCACAGGGGGAGGAATAGGGTTCTACGGGTTCGTAACCTATGGTGCAGCTAAGACGTTCACAATGTCGTATCTCTACCTTCCCGTTTCGGCATGGATTCTTATAATATCTACAGCAATACTTGCCCTAGGAATTCTCGTCGACGGATTAAGGTTGAAGAACAAAAAAGAGGGCTAGGCGTCTCGGAGCCCACCGTTTAAATACTCGCTGTATCCGGCTAAGTCGAGTAATCCGTGACCGCTAAGGTTGAATAGGATAACCTGGTTCTCGTTTTCTCCGACATATTTCTCCGCAATCTCTATTACTGCTTTAACAGCGTGGGCGCTTTCCGGGGCGGGGACTATGCCCTGCGCTCTAGCAAAAACACCCCTGCTTCAAACACCTCTCTCTGCAAATATGCGACATGCTTTACCAATCTCCAACGAGCGGTATATTGAAATTCCTGATGAAGTACTTCAACACTATTTGCAAGCAGGCAGGCCCACGCCCCTGATAAGGGCGAAGAATCTTGAGAAGGCTTTGAGGGCAAGTGCAAGAATATTTTTCAAGTATGAAGGCGTTCTGCAGACTGGCTCCCAGAAGTTTAATACTGCAGTAGCACAAGCCTATTACAGCATGAAAGAAGGAGTGGAGAGATTATGTACTGAGGCTGGAGCAGATCAATGGGGGAAGTGCACTATCCCTTGCGGGGAGTCTTTTCGGGATCAGGGTCACGGTTTACATGGTAAGAGCAAGCTATCTCCAAAAGCCGCTTCGAAGAATCTTAATGGAAACCTATGGAGCAGAAGTCTACCCGAGCCCTAATTCGCGGACACGGGTTGGGAGAAAATACCTTGAAGAAAACCCTAATCACCCCGGTAGCTTGGGAATAGCCATCTCAGAGGCGATCGAGGACGTTTTATCGAGCAACGGCATAGCAAAGTATAGTCTCGGGAGCGTTCTAAATCATGTCCTACTCCACCAAACCGTCATAGGTATGGAAGCGCTGAAACAGCTGGAGAGCAATGGGATAGGCGCTGAAGAAGTCTCCTACGTAGTAGGGTGTGTTGGTGGGGGTAGCAATTTCGCCGGCCTCTCACATCCTTTCATTCCTTACAAGTTATCGGGTAAAGCAAACACTGTTTTCATAGCTGTGGAACCAAAGGTCGTTCCCTCAATGACGATGGGCGATCATAGGTATGATTACGGAGATTCCGCTGAATTAACACCAATGCTTAAAATGCACACGCTCAGACGCGACTACGTCCCTCCACCTATTCACGCAGGGGGTTGAGATACCACGGCGTCGCGCCTTCTCTCAGCGTTTTAGTGAGAAATAGATTTCCTGCTTCATCGGTTCCTTAGGGAATATTTTTTCGAGAACCTCGGGCCCGCTACTTGTCCACTAGGTAGAATTGGGGGTAGGAGCTCTTCGGGGAGAGCAGGGATTATATTGTACCAGTAATTAGAGAGTATGGATGAATCCTGAGCGGCTTTCAATACCATTCCAGCATGGTTCCACCTTTGGATGTCTAAAACAAGTTTTCTAGTATAAAAGCATCATGTTACCCTAATGTTTAAAGCTCGAGGTTTCATCGAGGCCTCTTAAAAGAGGTCTTGTCCGGTTTAAGCTTACTAGTGGATCGTTAAAGCACCGATAATGGGTAATGCTAGAACTGTAGGAATAGTAAGGATGAATGTAATGTATGCGACAAGATCAGGTCTCCACCCGTATTTCGATGCCATTAGGGTATTTAAAACAGCCGGCGGCATCCCGGATACTACAGCTAATTGGATGGATTCACTCTGTGTGAACCCCATTGACAGCGAGAAGCAAACTGCTATTAGAGGGGCGATGATGAAACGGTAGAAAATAGTTACCAGTAGTGGTTTTTTAACCACGCCGTATGCGATCCCACCCAGCTGGAGCTTTAATCCAAGGACAAAGGTTGCCAGGTAACTGAGAGTTTTAGGCGACCACCATAGTATTCCTGAAACAACTGCTCCAGGACCTCCTAGCTGGTTGAGAAGCACCCCTATAAGGAAGCCTATTAACGCAGGGAGTTTCAAGATTTTGAGCAAGGAGATTTTTTTCAAAGCAATGAAATCGGGTACTAATACGTTTAGAGTCAGGGTTGCCAGTCCCAGAATAGACGCTATTTTTACATCGCCGAACAAGGCGAGGCTTACTGGAAATCCTAGGAAAACCGCGTTAGGGAAGAGAGCGGTAAGGAGAACAGCATTTCTCACATCATCCCTCCATCCCCTAGATACATATCTGAAGGATAGGCCCGCGACAGTTGTGTACGCTACAAATGATGCCACTATTAAAATGTCGGTTTTAGCAAGGCTTCTGGTTGAAAAAGTATATATGAATGCTAATGGGACGAGAAAGTAGTATATTACATTGGTTAACGTAGTGGTGAAAACCTCAAATAGTTCATGCCGAGGGAAAAACCTCTGGGAAACCATTCTTACTAGTAATGCAAATAAAATTATCGCAACAAGGATGAATGAATCGTTCATAACCTTTCACCGTCACCCCTCCTCGACTAGGTATTCATCTCCTCCCCAAATCTCTAATGGCGCGGTCGTGGAGTAGATTAAGGTATTTTCAGGATTGTAGATGCTTATAGTTGCTGGGATGGGCATGTCTTCTTCAAGATCACTAATCATGCAAACCCCTCGTGTAAACAAGCATTGGTAAATCCTTTCTGCTCTAACGGGTTTTGCGACGATCTTATACCTATCAGGGAGTCCGGTGAAAAAAACTTTGTTACTCACAGCGAAGTAAAAGCAGTTTGATGGAATAGTCTCGCTATTACCTTCAGGTGTAACCCAGCCTAGGCTTACTTCCCCAAACTTGAAGCGGTTATAGTACAAGAGTTTTATTTGGTAAAAACCTTTGAGAAGCTTGATCTCCTGGCTCAGGTGTAAACGGCTCGGCTGATCATACCATTCATTTATAATAAGCTCACGGTTAACCCACAGCTTGCAACCATCGGAAGATATGACGTAAAACACGTACTTCCCAGGTTTCTCCACCTTAAGGAAACCCTTCCACTCAATCATGAAGTATTCTGGAGGGACATTAGGATGCGGCTTATCAGTGTAAACAAAACTCACATACGGAGAGACCGACTCCGCAATATGGGTTAATCCAGCGGTGTCCTCGGGGGGTTTATCGCCTTTCCAAGTGTAAAATCTCGTTAAAAGACCGTTGACCAGCCCGCTTTTCGCTTTCACTAAAACGTATTTTGGCAAACAAAACCCCATAATATCTTAATACGCTGTGATAAAATATAATTATTCAAGGCTGTCTTAAATGGTTACCGTAGGTCCCGGATTACTATCAGGGTTGATAAGCACTCTCCCGTCTTTGAGAAAAGCCTATGAAGCGGTAATCTCCGACCTTGAAGTCCCTATTTTATGGGAGCTCTCGAACATAATGGCGGTCAAGAGGTTGAAATATAATGATCACGGGCCCGTGCATGCTCACATAGCGGCAGGAGCAGCACTCATTACTTTCCATCTACTGGTTAAGAAGGGGGTTACCCCGAGCCTAATTAAAGATTGAGTGTTAAACAAAGTTGAGCACGCTATGCTTGTGCCTCTTCTAGCGGGTCTTCTCCACGATATAGGTAATAGTGTTCATAGAGACATGCATGAGAGGATTAAAGCAGTGTTGGCGATCCCGATCGTTGACAGGGTCTTAAGGAGTACTATTAAAGATGGGCGCGAAGTATTAAGGCTTAGGCAGGAAATCTATCACGCCATATACTGCACTAGCTACGATGTCGAGTGCTTAACAATTGAAGCAGGGAGCGTTAAAGTTGGCGACGGATTGGACATGGCCGAGGGAAGGGCTAGAGTCCCCTACGGGCTAGGAGGCGTTTCGATCCACAGCGTTTCAGCGCTGAGTATTAAGAAGGTTGAAGTAGAGGAGGGTGTGCAGAATCCCATCAGAGTAAATGTTTACATGACCGAGATGGCTGGGATATTCCAAGTAGACGAGGCACCCATTCCTAAGATTAAAACAACGCCTCTTAGAAATCTTATCGAGGTTCACGCGATCATAGGGAGTGAGGAAGTAAAGTCTTATCCGTGAAGTCTTCTTTAGGAATGGTTGAGCATTGGTGAATGACACTATAATTTTCAAATAGTTGCACCTCAGTTCTTCTCAGTATTGCTGGGTATGGGTTTTCAACGTCGCTAAAGGAGAATAAAACTCTGCTAGCTAAGAGTATGCTTGTCGTTATGAGGAGTACTTTAACTATGAAACTTGTTGATGGAGGTATACCCGTGAGGTTTAGTAGTGCCATGCACGCGGATAACGCGCCCTCTCTCGACATGCAGTATAAGTAGCCTGGTTGGTATACGTCATACATGTTCGCGATCTGGTATATCAGCCCAGTGTTTATGAATAAGAGTGCTTTTGTTAAAGTGTGAAACACTGAGACTGCTATTATAATCGCGTTCAACGCTTGATTTCCCAGTCTCATTGATGAAGCGTATGAAGCTGTTATTACGCCACCGTATCCAACTGAGCTGTGTAATAATTCCACTTCATGTTGGTTTGCAGTATTGCTCCTAATGAGCCACGTATTGTTGATGCTAATCCCTGTGCAAGTAGAACAAAGAACACCGACAGGTTAAATGTGGATTACTGTGAAGCCAGGAGGAACGCGCATGCCCCATTTTGATTATTATTCTACTTTTCTCTATAAATACCATCATCCAAGTACACGTCATGCACCACTATCAGTTGTTAAGTTCAACACAGTAGATACAATATTCACTTTAAAGTCGATATCATAGAGGAACATCATGTGATTTAGACTTCAACCTAGTCTGCGCTCTGAGGTCCTATATATCTATATAGTTTTCTTCACGAATATATAGATTATTTAGAAGATCTATATATTCCTGATCTAAAATGACTTATGTTGGGGTGTGGCCATGAATAGGCAATTAACACTGATAACAATTGCTCTAATAGCTGTAGTCGTAGGAGGTGTCTTAATATCTCAAATCATACCTAGAACTGCTCCATCATCAACTACAACTGAAACCCCTGCGACTAGTGAACTAAGGGGCCTCATACTACAAGGTGCTGGCGCCACTTTTCCATATCCACAGATCTCTGAATGGGCTAGAAGATTCCAGGAGAAATATGGTATTCAAGTGGTTTACCAATCCGTAGGTAGTGGTGCTGGACAATCCATGTTTCTCCAGAAAGCTGTTGATTTTGGCTGTAGTGATCCGCCTCTATCAAGAGATAAGTGGAGTCAGCACGGGGAGTCAGTAATCCAAGTCCCATGGCTGTTTGGCCCAGTGGTAATAGTCTACAATATACCAGAACTACCAGCCAACTATAGCCTCAAACTAGATGGTGTTGCAATAGCGAGAATATACAAGGGTGAAATCGCTTACTGGAATGATCCATATATAAAGGAGTTGAACCCGGAAGTAGCGGATAAACTGCCAAACAAAGAGATCATAGCTGTGCACAGAAGCGATTCAAGTGGTACAACAGAGATATTCACGACTTTCCTATACAAATCATCCAGTGGAGAGTGGCCAAGAGAACTAGTAGGAAAAAGCATTAATTGGCCCGTAGATACGACTGGAAGAGGTGTTGGAGGCAAGGGAAATGAGGGCGTGACGAGCGCGGTAATTCAAACACGGTATTCAATAGGCTACGTTGAGTGGAGTTACGCAATCAAAAACAACCTCAGAGTAGCAAGCATTAAGAATGCCGCTGGAAACTTCGTACTCCCCACGAGTGAGACCCTACAAGAGGCGTTGAAGAATGTTAACATTCCACCATCCCCTCTAGAGGATTTCAGTGGAATACTTGAGAGTGTTATATACGCGCCTGGAGAAAAGAGCTATCCTATACTGGGTCCATCCCACATATTGATTTGGCGCGTGCAGTATGACCCTAATAAAGCCGAGGGATTGAAGCTCTTTTTGAAGTGGGTTGCCGAGGAGGGATATAACTACATTGTAGAGGGATATGTAGCTCCACCAGAGAATGTAAAACAACTCCTCGTAAAGGCAGCTGAATTGATAACAACACGGTGATCAGGGAAATGAAGAAGTCTAAGAGAGATAAATTGTTTTTTACTTCACTAATTCCTTTCTCTATTTCATTACTAAGTACGCTGCTACTCTTAATCTTTTTATTGTTTTTTAACTCTGTGGAGTCCCTAAGTGCTCATGGAGTGTCACTATTCGTAAAGACGATCTGGGATCCAGAGAATGGAGTTTATGGCGTGCTTGGCCCCATTCTTGGCACTATTATAACATCACTTATTTCAGTCAGCGTCTCACTGATTCTATCTTTTTCACTCGCAATCACGATAGCTGAATACCTCGAAGGATACTTGAAGAAGATTGTTTCAAGCATATTGGAGTTTATGGGTGGACTACCCACGATTATATACGCTGTGTGGGCCTCAAAATACCTTGTTCCATTCTTAAAGAACAACGTAATGGAGCCACTACATGCTTCGCTTCCATTTATACCATTATTCTCATGTAGACCCGTAACAGGCTTCTCTATTTTCGCAGCCGGCGTAGCGCTTGGGATATCCATTGTTCCCTATGTAGCTGCGATAATACTTGAAGCATATGAGAATATTCCATTAATCTATAAAGAGGCCTGCTACGGTATTGGAGCCACAAAATACGAGGCTATAAAAACACTGCTCTCTCTCGCAAAACCAGCTATAATAGCAGCGTTAATTCTTGGATTCGCGAGATCACTGGGTGAGACCACAATAGCAGCGCTCACAATCGGAAACTCAATGACCCTAACCCCGTGTCTCTTTTCACCGGGCTACACTGTATCAGCCTTGGTGGCTTCTCAATTTGCAAATGCTTTTCTTTACCAACACGCTGAATCAGTATTATATGCGTCGATGCTAGTCACTACGTTGATCTCGATTATTCTAAGTTTATACGCTTCTAAATTGATCATTGACTGGAGGTCGAGAGTGGTTGTATAGCTGGAGGAGAATAAGGGAGAGGTTATTTAAAATCGCTGTGTTTGGTGTAGCTATACTTGCATTAATTCCTCTTTTCCACTTGATGATAGTGGTATTCATTAATGGCCTTCCCACTATACTAGAGGCCGGGTTGGAGTTTTTAGTTGATCTGCCACCAACACCCTTGTCGCAGAGGCTTGGTGGGATAGCCCCATCGCTAGTCGGCACATTTATGGTGACTATGATTTCTCTTCCAATAACCATAGTACTCGGTTTATTCACAGCTATATTAGTCACGGAGTTTCCAAAGAGTAGGCTATCGATCATGGTAGATACTATTGCAAAATCCCTCTCCAGCATCCCAACTATTGCTGTTTCTATGGCTGTGTTCTCGCTTATTATCGTATTAGTCAATGCCATCCCAGAACTCAGAGCGTCTTTGAACCCTGCTGGTTCCGCATTAACTGGCTCGCTCGCACTCGTCATAATTGCACTGCCCTTTTCATATACCTATTTCTCCACCTTTTTACGCACTGTACCAGCTACTTATAAGGAGGCAGCTTACTCTATTGGCATGTCTAGGTGGGCTGTTATAGTAAGAGTAGTTCTCCTTGTAGTCAAGAAAAGCATGCTCGTAGCAGTACTAATGACCATGGCTAGGATCATGGGCGAGACAGCTGCATTGCTCTTCACAGCTGGCAGATATAGAAATGGCGTGCCAGTGTCTATAACTAGTCCTGTTGACGCAATACCGCTCTTAATATTCGACTACATACTGTCTCCCTTCGAGGTGTGGCATAGAGTGGCTTGGGGTGCAACACTCATCCTTTTACTTTTCTACATGTTGATTTTCTTTGTGGTTAAAGTAGTAGTTAAAGAGGTGAAGTTGGTTTAATGTATGCGATTGAAATGAACAATGTGAATTTATACATTGAAGGGCACCATATACTTAAAGATATATCACTGAAGGTGCCGTATAATACGGTATCTGTAATAATGGGGCCCTCGGGCTCGGGTAAAACGACAATACTGAGAGTTATCAATAGACTCATAGACTTTGTTGAAGATGCGCGTGTCGAGGGGACTGTAAAAGTGCTGGGTTATGACGCCTTCAGAGCTGATCCATACGAGTTGAGGAGAAGTATTGGTATGGTATTCCAAGTGCCCAACCCATTCCCTCACTTAACGATATATGAAAACGTGGCTATCGCGGCTAAAATCAATGGCGTGGCGAGAACAAAGAGCGAATTGGATGGCATTGTAAAGTGGGCACTAGAAAGAGCAATGCTGTGGGATGAAGTCAAGAACAGACTAAACGATCATCCGCATAAACTCAGCGGTGGACAAAGGCAGAGGCTTTGCTTAGCGAGAGCGCTCGCCATGAAGCCGAAGCTACTACTCCTCGACGAGCCAACCGCTAATATAGACCCTATAAATGCTAGGAGGCTGGAGGAGGCAATTGTTTCGCTGAAGGATGAAGTTACGGTTTTAATGGTTACACATAGTCCGCACCAGGCAGCTAGAGTTGCAGACTATGTTGCTATAATATTTGATGGGAGAATAATTGAGCAAGGTCCCGCTAGCTACTTGTTTTTGCATCCATCCACGGAGATCGCTCAGAAACTCCTCAGGGGTGAGTTATAGTTGTCTCTAACACATCGCAAACTAGAAGTATTGGTAAAGGAGTTAAACCGCATGACTCTGAGAGTTAGGAATACATTGTATGCAACACAGAGGTTAATTGAAACAAGTGAACTCGATGAGAGGCGTAAATTATGGAGCGAAATAAGAGATACTGTAGTACTACTCGATGAATTGCGTGGACAATTCATAGATGAAGTATTATTGTTTATAGCACAAGAGCAGCCACTGGGAAGAGACCTCTTAGTATCCCATGTATTACTAAGTATAACGTATGATGCCCTCAGGATTTCCAGGTACTGTAGGGAAATAGCTGCAATAGACTCTATGCTCGCACCCACATCTGGATTATACAAACTAGTAGACTTATCTCACACTTTTAAGAAAGTAGTTGAAGCTGTAGAGGCCGCCCTGCATGACCTTGAGGAATTCAATCCACGTAGAAAGAACTTGGTTGCAGAAGTAGATAGATACATTGATGAAGTGTATAAGAACACACTACTGGAAGTAGCGTCAAGCGACATAGTTCGAAGAGAACTAGCATTAAAAGCACTATTAATGAGGCATATCGAGAGAATAGTAGACCACATACAATACATTGAACAACACTTAGAAAAACTAGTTGGATAACCAAATTTGCCTCAAGACTATTGAAGACACCGCCATGAATAATTATTAAGGCTTCGATTTTAGACCGTTCACAACAACACAACATTTACACGAAGAATTTTCATTATCCTTTAATCACCTGGAGTAGGCGTCTTTATAGGATTTATGACAAATTCAGCATGACAAAAATGTACACTCTACAGATTAGTATGTATGCTTGAGGCTCCTTTTGAGGTTACTGTTCCCGCGTCCTTTGTCTTCAACAATAAGCTCTCTCACCAGTTAGTCTATTATTCCAACAGGGTCTTCGACTTTGTCCTCCAACGTCTCTACTGCGTGCTCGTATCCCAATGGGTGAACAGCAGTTGTGCTTAAAAGCCATGTAGCGGGTCTCCACTAATCATTCCAGGGGGAAGGCTCGGGCATGTTTAGTAGCTCTACTCTCTCAGCACCCAGCACCTCTTGAATTTTTCATAGGCCTCTATTAAATCCCTCTCTGTGAGTGGATTGACGAAGGATTTTGCTGGCGGTCTTATAGGTGTAGAAATATATGCCTTATACACTCCTGGCTCTTTAAGAAATAGAGCTGTATCTGTGTACTTTCCCTACTCGTGTTCACATCCTGGACTAGCATTGTCTCAAATATCAATACTCTTTTGCATCCTACTGTGAACTCCTTAATCCCCTCTAGCATTGTATCTAGTCTCAGAGATTGTGGGCGGCTTATTAATCTTCATCCACATGTTTCCTCTCTCATGTCTACTTTGACCGAGTCGAGATCAGCTGTCATTAAACCACCGCTACACTCTCCATCCATAGTAGATATGCATTGGTTAAGACAGCTACTTTTACCTCAGTTTCTCCCTTAACAAACTCTATGATTCTACCAAGACACTCGTCTAGAGTTGGCTCACCATCCGGTGCAAAAGTCACCTAGTCAACGCTAATCCTGTTCCCCACTACGAAGGCCACTATTTTACTGGCCGTGCCCCAGTCATAGAAGCACTTCCTCTCCTCGGTGAAATAGCGGTCCGGCCTAGCTGGCAGTATATACAACTATTAGACAAGTCTTGTAGGGGACGTTGTCGACTCCGAGACTACGGCAAAGGCGCATTGAGTAAACCGGTTCAAAAATATACTTAGTCGTAGAACCACTATTCTACAACAATGTTATCGACCCTCTAATAGTTTTCCCTGAAAGAGCTCACTACACAATACGAGTGTGCTTTAAAAGCTTGGTTTTCTAGTGTAGGCGAGCTGTGTAGCAACTCCTCAAAACCATGTTCAATGGTATACTTCTATTATTTCGCCGGGTTTTACAAGTCTCTTGTACCATCTCTCGTAGAGTTCCGGCGTCACTGCGCGCAGTTGTATTGGTTTACTCTAAAACTTTCTCTAATCCAAGGTCTAGTGCTAATTCACTCACATCCCTAGAATATTCCGCTATTCTTCTAATGCTCTCTAAAATTAGTCTCAGTGCTACAAGTTGATCTGGTTGAAGAGTGTTCAAGTAGGAGCTAAACAACTGCTCTTCGCTCCTACTTAGAGCGTTTACTCTTAAAACAACGTCCTCGACTACAAATGGATTTCTACTCGCGACTGCTTCTGTAGCATTCTTATATATTTCAAGTGATTCCCTACACAGATCGCAGATGTTCCCAGTATAGACGCTGGATTTCATTAGATTCAAAGAATTTTTCACGATATTCACCGCGTGATCTCCTATTCTCTCCAGCAACTTGGCGAGCGATCTATACGTGAGTAAATTCAACGAATTTACTCCTTCCTCGACTTCTTGTCCAAGGACTGCCGCTGAGTTTAACAATCTTATAACGTAGAAGTATATCCTGTCAACGCTTTCATCTTCTTTTATGACTTCTTGTGCTATACTCATGTCTTTTTTCTCTAGTACTGTGCAAGCATCATCTAAAACTGAGTAAACCACTTTGAAGAGCCTATTAAGGGCATCTCCTATAGTTATATTCCTCGAGTCTAACACTACTTGTACATGGATTTCGTGTTTATCCTCATTAATTATTTCCGTACCTGGTAGCTTATTGAGAATAGTGTTGCGGACGGTGTTCCTTATAGCGGGGGATATGAATGCGGATGATTTGACAATTATTCTATCATAATTCATAACATATGCACCAATTATTCTCCTGGCTACTGCTTCAGGATTCTCGTCTCCCTTAATGACTATTGATGCTGTCTTCTGAGGCTTGTTCTCGGCTCGCGAGAACGGCTTGATCACAAGGAATGGCCCCTTTTCTTCAACCACCACTTCACTGCCTGGGGTCAAACCCTGAGCGAGAACCCATTTCTTAGGGAGGGAAACAATAAACGTTGATTTCCCCGTATACTGTATCCTCCTAATGTATCCCAATAAACTACACCAATTGCTGATAAACTATATAGAGGTTAAAAAACTATGTAGATGCATTTAGAACTCGAAATCATAATATATTGGCTTTTTCCATGAAATATTATCAAACCTGCTGCACTCGAATAGATATGACAATAAAGTTAGGGGTAATTCATTGGCTGTACTTCTCGATGAAGAATTCAGAAGAGGAGAACATAAATCAATAGTTACAATTAAACTAATAGCGATAAACGTAGTCTTGTATCTATACACGGATTTCTCCTCTTACCTACCTTTTTTAGAAGACTCTGATGTGAGCATTATGTAACTTGGCTTCAAGCCAATCTACATTTTCACTAACCCTGCTGAAGCCTTGACTAAAGTTTTCACGAGCATGACTATTCACGCTGAGATATTCCACATTTTCTTCAACATGTATTTCTTACAGTTATTTGGATCCAGACTAAAGAGCTTCATTAGGCGCAGAGGTATCTAGCTCTACACTTATTAGTAGGCATATCGGCATTGCTATTCTACGTTGCATATATACTTGTAGGAGGATACGATTCCCTATTAGTACCAGCTGTTGATGCTACAGGTGCAATGAGCGGTGTTCTTGGAGCATACCTATTAATGCTATCATACACGAGGCTCCATGTTTGCACGTTTTTCATCCTACTACCATTCTGCTCTAAGTTATCAGTAGCCGCTTTCATGACCCCTCTTCGCTGAGCAAGTAATCTACGATTACGTGAGGCTTGGAAGAGTAGCTTATTTCGCTCATGTTGGAGGCTTCGTGATGGGCATGTTGATGGCTTCGCGGTCAATTGGATGTGTGTCCCGTAAACCCAGTCTGCCCGAAAACTTCTACAGGTATTTGAATGAATTATACCGCATTCAGATCATTTAGGTTGAGAAATATAGGTAGGACTACTAAGGTAACTTTAATGTACCATTGATCTTGGTGGTAAGGGGTTTATGTATGAAGCTTGTTTAACAACTGGTCAACAAGTGCAACCACTTCATGTTATAGGTGTTCATGCAATTGTGGAGAATGTTCCGCAAAGGGGTCAAGTTGCTTTAACTGTTGAAGATGAACAATTAAGTTTTTCGACTAGTTAACTCACACATGTTGGAATCTTAGTCAACAGGTTAACACCAATACTTCACGACAAATCTAGTGCAGGGAGTTCGGCGAACAGCGCCATTGAGTATGCAACTATTGTAAACAACATTAAAGTACCCGTCGTGTTTCAAGAAGTAATCCAATATGATGACGAAGGGTTAGTAGTCTATGCACCGGGGACTGTTCAAAGCCGAGTGGTTCAATACGATAGCAGGACTGGTAGGTATGTTCTAAGTGATTTCATAACAATAGATTTCACTCTAGGCAGGAGCGAAGTTGAATACTCTGTTTTCACAGTATTGTGCTTTGTTGCAGCGTCCGTAGGGGTTTTCGCTGTTCCAGCTGTTTTGAAAGTTGAGGAAGCAACTATTTTCACGCGGCCGGAAATCCGAGTGATCTTCCCTTACATACAGCTCTTTCCATACCTATTTAAGCATACTTTTTCGCTGAGTGGTTTTCTAGGCCTAGGTTGAGGTGTTTCATCGGGGTAACGAACGGCTATTACACCTGCAAGAATAGTGTTGTTTGGTGTTGAGAGAGCTTGTTTTACTTTTTCGATGTTGTTCCTTAAGGCTTGCATCAGGATTGCGCCTAGTCAGAGGCTGTGTAGAGCTAATAATAGATATAAGGTAGCGTTAGCGCGGTCCAGTTTGTGGGATGTAAGCGATTCATCCATCTGGCAGACTACTACGATTGCGAGGGTGCATCGTAGAGTGGTCCAGCCCATAGATGAATATTCCCTAGTTTCCTCTTTAGATCAGGGTCATTTACGATGAATCCCCACGGTCGACTATTCCCAGTGCTCGGAGCACGCCTCTCAGTATCAATTGCTCTCAAAATCAGTTCTTGGGGCGGCGGCTCGGATTTAAATCTCCTTGTACTACTCCTAGATTTCAGGAACTCGAGGTGTTCATCCAAGTTGACCACTTTTAACTCCATTCACATGGAAACAGTAGGGAATTAGCTAAGATCTCTTCATCCAAGTATTGTCAGGTAAAGATTCTTGCCACCATAGCATGGAGAACCGGCGATTCGATTATTCCGCGAGATGTTTCAGGACTTAGGGAATTAAAGATAAAAGGCAGTGTAGACCAAGAAGTCTTACGTCTCCCCTGTGAGACCTCAATATATGTTGAAGGATTAGTGGAGGAAGACTATCTCGAAGTTGATAAGTGCGAGGCGGTTTATCCATCCAAGCTTGAGTGTTGTAAACAGACGCTGAAGACGTACGCCAATATGCTTTCAAATATCACATGTATGTGGGTAGACCAAGGTATTTCAAAGTTCTTAGAACAATATCTATCTTGTCCTACTTGACAAGATACGCGTTAACATCTGAGGGGTTCACGGAACTGTAGGCCCAATTCTTGGCTGAAAGAGTGATCCCGGTTTGGGGGCTAGTAAGGTTATAGTAAGCCTGTATAGGAGGCAATACGAGTTGCATTCAAGCCTAATAATGTGTAAGCGGATATACGCTAGCATTTTCGAGAAAATATTCTACTCCGCAAGGAACATAAGGGTTGAGCCGGCCAAAAACTTTTACGCAGGGAGGCGCTTGGTCGAGTTCACACAAGTCGATGTGGAAGAAGCATTGGCCTTGCCGAGTCCATATTGAAGAAAGTTGTGAAAGAGTTTCCGAACAATCACGCAGACCTCCTCGACTCCTCAAGAATTGAATGGTTAGATAGAGCCTTTCAAACCTAGAAATACCCGGCTATCACATGTGAGGAGATAGCGGACTTGCTGACCCATTATGGTTTCGAACTGGGAAGAGATTGCGAGCTACCGCACAATGCTGAGGTATTTCTAGGAGAATATTATGCTACACCTGTATGGCTTAATGGTTTTTCCCTCAACTGCTAGAGGATTCTACTATATTGAAAACGCTGATAAACCGGGCTATAGCATGGACTGAAAATCTCACAGTTCTAGAGGGGCATGGTGAAGTGCTTAATGATGGATGCAGAGGGTACAGGGTCGAGGAACTGAAAAAAAAGAATCAAGTCCACAGGCTAAAACCCTTCAGAATATCAATGGTTCCTTGGCAATGTTTCAAAGGGATATGTGAAAACCTCCCTGTAGATGGGATTCGGGGCTTGAAAGATTGGTTAAAGCTTTTCACGGACTAGCTCATGTTGGGTCTGCAACAACCCATACACGTCTACCAGGAGGAATCGGTTCTTAAGAGTTTATTACAAGAAATTACCATAATTAGAACGGGTGGTAATGTTGTTCGACCCTGAAGAGGTTAGAAAGGATTTCCCCATCCTCTCCAGAAAGATAAACGGTAGACCTTTGGTTTACTTCGATAATGCTGCCTCTACGCAAAAGCCGATCCAGGTTATTAACACTATTGTAGAGTTTTATAGTAAACACTACGCAAACATTCACAGAGGTTTGCACACTCTAAGCCAGGAAGCAAGTGAAATGTATGAGAAAGCACATGAAACCTTGGCTAAGTTTATTAACGCTTACTCTTGGGAGGAAGTGGTTTTCTGTAATAATACTACTGATGCTATGAACCTGGTTGCATACGCGTGGGGCCTGAAGAATCTCGGAGAGGGAGACGAGGTCGTTGCGACTATTATGGATCACCACAGCACCATTCTTCCTTGGAGGAAAATAGCGAAAATGAAAGGGGCCGTTGTAAAATACATCAACGTAACCCCTCGAGGTTATCTCGACTACGATTCGCTCAACACAATTATTACTCATAGGACAAAGGTTCTAGTCTTCCCTGTTGCGAGCAACGTCTTGGGAACTATAAACAAGGTTGAAGAACTTGTGAAAAGGGCGAGAGAGGTAGGCGCTATAGTCGTCGCAGATGGTGCTCAAAGCGTTCCCCACATACCAACCGATGTGAGAAGTCTAGGCGTGGACTTCCTGGGTTTTAGCGGTCATAAAATGCTGGGGCCCACGGGGAGCGGAGTGTTATGGGGTAGAAGGGACGTTCTAGAAGAAATGGACTTGTTCAAAGTAGGTGGAGACACGATAAGGGATGTTACAGTTGATGATGTTGTATGGTTAGACCTGCCGTGGAGGTTTGAAGCCGGCACACCTAACATAGAGGCAGGGATAGCTCTGGGAACGGCATCGGAATATTTAATGAAGCTTGGCATGGATAACGTGCGCGAGCATGAGAAGCAACTTGTAGCGTATACTTTGAAAAGGCTGAGTGAGGAATTCCCGGATGACATAAGGGTTTACGGACCCGTGGACCCCAGTGATAAAACAGGCGTCGTATCGTTCAACATCGTAGGTTTGAATCACCATACTGTCGCGAAAGCGTTAGATCTCTACGGAATCGCCGTTAGATCCGGGATGCACTGTGCACACCCGCTTCACTACTCGTTGAAGATAACGTATTTGGAGACGCCTCCCGCGGATATCCCAAAAGAACCGGGGGAGAGGTTGACTGTATACGGCAGTGTCAGAGCTAGCTACTACATTTACAATACCTTTGAGGAAGTAGACTATTTCATTGAAAGCTTAGGCAAAATAGTTAGTCTTAAAGAGGCATTGAAAAGAGAAAAACCAGAAGCGGTTTGCTCAGGGAGCTGATGAGAAGGTATTGGGAAAAAAGATATATACTTAGGATCGTTATTTAGCAGGTCCAATTATCCTAGCGAACTTCTTGTTGGTGTAGGGGCTGACGGCGAATGCGATCTTTATCTTGCCCCTCTTAGTCTCCTTCACTACGACCTCATACTTGTCCGTCTCGAAGTACTTTTTCGCCTTCAGGTCGAAGAACTTCAGTTTCTCCATCCTTATCCCCTTTTAGATTGTTCTCGAGTTTATTATCTTGTATAGGACTTATTTAAACTTTGCGTTTTGCAATAATTTCATTAAATTATACCAAATTATGTATGATTTTACATCAATAATTACTTTAAATTTTATTAGAAATAAGTTCTTAATACCATGATCTACAAATTTCAAAGTTTAAGTTAAAAATTCATACAATGTTTAAATTTTAGAATACTGTTCAGTTCACTGCAGTTTCAAAAAATTGATTGGAGGGGGCAGAAATTTTTTGTATCAAAGTATGGGCCAAACAGTGTCAGGTTCTTTACAAATACCCGCTCTATTGTAAACCTCCCACGCGGCTTTTTCAGCTTCTTCAATTATTTTCTCCTCGTCAATCGTGAGAAGCTTTCTATCATACACTACTAGTTTACCATCTATTATTGAGTGCTTAACATCGTTGCCCGATGCCGCATAAACTAGGTGTGAGATAGGATTCACAAGCGGATGGATGTGGGGGACCCAGTAGTCCAGGATTATTATATCCGCTCTCTTTCCTTTTTCAATACTACCAACCAAGTGGTCTATCATCAATGCTCTAGCCCCGTTTATCGTCGCCATTTCAACAACCTGCTCAGCCCGTATAGCCTCTGCGTTCAGGGTTCTCACAGGCTGGAGTAGAGCAGCATGCTTCATCTCCCTCATAAGGTCGTATGTGTTATTACTTGGCCCTCCATCTGTGCCTAACGCAACATTGACTCCTGCTTTCAACATGTCAGAGATTCTTGCAGCCCCACTCGCCAGCTTCATATTGCTCGAGGGATTGTTGCTTACCGTGGTTCCGGTTTTACTTAACAACATTATTTCTTCATCATTAACCCAAACCACATGCACTAGGACCACGTTCCTGCCCGTGAGACCAAGCCAGTGTGCGAACTCTACTGGTTTTTTGCCGAAGCTTTTCACGGTATATTCGACATCTTCTCTTACTTCGGCCAAGTGCATTGTGATTCCTGTGTTTAATTCGCGAGCTGTCTCTGAGATTTTCCTGTACAATTCAAGGCTAACCGCTCCTGGTGTTCGAGGACCAAACCATATCCATATCCTGTTGCCCAATCCGTTATACTTGTGGTAAAGCCTTAAAGCGTCCTTAAGACTAGTGTCTCCAGGCTCTACGAGACCCTCGTGGAGAACGTTCTCTTCTAGGGCGTAGCCTTTAAGATCCATAACATGTCTAGCGACAGCAGCTCTTATGCCACTCTCGTGTAGAAACTCTATTATATTATCGGGTCCGTAGCGTCCGACTAGCCCTGTCTCCAGGAAGGCTGTTGTACCGGTTTTCAACATCTCCGCTACTACGAGCTTCGCAGATGCAAGGGCTTCCTCAGGCTTATAGTTTCCTTGGAGAGGCCACACCCTGTTTTTCAACCATTTTATCAAGGGTAGGTGGTCAGCGCAATGTCTTATCAATCCCTGAGCTAGGTGGACGTGAGTGTTCACGAGACCCGGCATTACAATATCTCGTTCAGCCTCTATTACAATGTCGCTGAAGCTTTTATAACTTGGGTCCAGTTCCTCCCTCTTACCAACGTCTATAATGATTCCATCGCTAATTGCGACGGCGCCGTTTTTAATTATTCTTCGATTAGAATCGAGTGTTAGAACCCACCCTCCCCTGATGTAAATATCTGCCATTTTCCCCATCTATGCTTTATTAATTGTAGGAAAAATTTATAAAGCAACAAGGTCTAAATCTATAAGTAAAACAAGGTGGTTTATTGGGAATCTTCTTCACACGCTATAATATCGAAGAGAGGAGTAGATTAATAAAGGTAGCCTCGGGTAAGCTACCAGCTGACATTGTCATAACCAACGTAAACATAATTCTTCCACATACTGAAGAGATTCTTGAAAAACACAGCATCGTAGTGAAGGACAGGAGGATAGCAGGTATTGTTGAAGACGAGCTAGTTTCAAAACACATTTCCGAGGAAACACTGATAATTGACGGATCAAACGACTATGTGCTTCCCGGATTTATAGACCTCCATGTCCATGTAGAGTCGTCACTTCTAGACCCTGTTGGATTCTCTAAGATAGCTCTTAAGCATGGAACAACCACGGTTGTGGCAGACCCACATGAGATCGCCAATGTGCTAGGGGTTTCAGGTGTTGAATTGTTCGTAAAGGCTTCCTTGAATCTCCCATTGAAAATACTAATAGATCTCCCAAGTTGCGTGCCGGCGACTGACCCGGCTTTAGGGCTTGAAACAACACCCCATGCGATATTAGACAAGGAGATCGAACAGTTGGCGTGCTTAGACAACATCATAGGACTAGGGGAGGTCATGGATTTTCTCAGCGTTATCAATTCTTCCGATAAAGTTCTGAGAAAGCTGAAGATAGCCAGCGAGAAGAGATTGATAGTTAACGGTCACGCCCCCTTGTTAACCGGGAGAATGCTTGACGCTTATGTTTCCGCTGGCATACTGAGCGATCATGAGTCAACCTCGTATCATGAAGCCTTGGAAAAGCTGAGGAAGGGCATGTGGCTATACATTAGGGAGGGGAGTGCGTGGAGAGATCTTGCAGAGTTGTCCAAAATCTTGCTGGAAAAATCAAACTGCGAACTATGCGCTTTCGTAAGCGACGATGTCAACGTTTACGACTTATTCACCCAGGGACATGTAGACAGGATAGTTAACCTTGCTATCGAATACGGTCTTGACCCCATTAAAGCGATAAAATATGCGACGTTTAACCCGGCTATTCGTTTACACATGGAGGATCACATAGGATTGCTCGCTCCCGGAAGAATAGCTGACATAGTGTTCTCTAGGAACATAAAGGAGATCAAACCCCATACCGTTATCAGCAATGGGGATATAATTTATTACAAGGGAGAGTTGAAGAAGAGTTTTCCGCGCTACTATTACCCCGTGGAAGCCCTTAACACGGTCAAGCTTGGGCCTCTTTTGGAAAACCCCAGCTTTACGCCTCGTATAGGTGAACTAAACGGTACTGCCCTCGTTAATATTATTAATGTGCAACCAGGGTCTGCCTTGACGAAGAGAACTGTAGATGAATTAGTCGTGGAGGATGGTGAGATTAGGTGTGACCCTTCAAGAGATATCATGTACGTTGCCGTAGCGGACAGGCACAGCGGGACAGGTAGTTTTTCAACAGGCTTCATTAAGGGTTTAGGGTTTAAGGCCGGGGCAATAGCTCAGACGATAGCACACGATACTCATAATTTGATCGTATCAGGATGGAACCAGCAGGACATGCAGGTGGCTGTTAAGGAAATCGTGAGGATACAAGGGGGGATCGTTGTTGTAGCCGAGAGGCAAGTGATAGCTGAGATACCATTGAGACTAGCCGGCTTGATGAGTATTGAGGAGCCGGAGGAGGTTTTCAAAAAGTATGTCAACATGGTGGAAGTGCTCCATGAGAAGTATGGGTTGAACTTCGAGTCTTACTTCATGACGCTTGCGCTTATTTCACTCCCAGTGATACCTGAGGTTAGAATTACGGATAAGGGATTAGTGGATGTTTCAAAGGGGAGGCTAATACCACTTGTCGAAGACTTTTTCAAAGCCTAGTTTTTCAATCATCCATGCCAGGTGTTCACCATGCCCTACCGTACATGTATTCGTGGTTAAACAGTCGTGCTCACACTCCCTAAGCCCTCTCTGCATGTGGCCACGGTGACCCCTCTTTCAACACCACGGCTCATAATCGGTTGTAACAGGCGGGCTCTCTCGGCTCTAGGTAAATATATTGAACCATGAACCACTTCTCCATTCCTCTTATACAACGCTACGAGTGAATCGTCCCTGAAGACTTGTGAAAGTCTTCCAAGACTATCCCACTTAGCCTTATAAGTGGACGTTACAATATGCTGGGCTCCAGCATCAACAACAGCGTCAACCAATTCTTTAAGCTCAAACGGATCATCATTCACTCCGGGTATAACAGGGTCTATTCTAACACCAACAGGAACTCCGTGATCTTTCAAATATTGAACAGTTCTCAACCTATTTTCGGGTGACGAGGCTTCGGGCTCTAGTCTCCTCGAGACCTCTCTGTCTAGCGTGGTTATAGTTATCATCACCGCTGCATGCGATTTTGAAAAGATATCTACATCTCTTACAACGATGCGGGATTTTGTAGTGATAAGTATCTTCATGCCGTGATCCCGAAGTAGTAAAAGCGTATTCCTCGTTAGCCCAACCCATTCCTCAATAGATGGATAGGGATCGCTACTAGTGCTCAACTCTATAAGCGAACCCTTTTCCACTTTAGCTAAATCGGTTTTCAACGATTCAAGGAAGTTGCTTTTAGGAGTGCTCGGTTTTCGTCCTATGCAAGAAGTTGCATAGCAGTAAAGGCAAAAGTGCGAGCAACCGGTGTAAGGATGTAGTGAATATTTAAATGGACAAGTACATAAAGGCGATTTCCATGGGTCGAAAATTTTTAATACGCGCCTGCCAGTTCCATCAATCCCTGATCTCAAGCATAAACCCCTGGTTGCTTAAGCCTTGATAATGTACCCCGCCCGACCGTCCTCCATCATATCCATCCCCTCTTAAAGGGTCTCTTGGAGGCGTGGGAAGGCGGGGCAATAAAATATTATAATAGACTCTCTATTAACTGTTTCCCAGCCTGAGTTTGAGCCCATGCTGGCTGTGGTTGAGCCGGCATCGCAACTTCACTTTGATCGTGAATTGCTTCACGAGAAGACTACGGGCTCTTTCATGAAGCGTGTGGGTCGGCATACGGAACCGGGTCTACCCTTCTAAGCTTGTAAATATCCGTGATTTTCCTAACGCTTTTAAGTTTACTTGGAGATAGTTTTAAGAGGGATTGAATGGTTTCAGGCATCACAAAAGATGCAATGTACGAGATTATCAACTTCATTGTTAAATCCATTGATTTGATAGAAGACTACAGTAAGGAAAACATGATCAACCTACTTATTACAGCCAGAAAAGAGAATAAGAGAGTTTTCGTAATAGGTGCAGGAAGAAGCGGGCTAATAGCCAGGGCCTTTGCTATGAGGCTGTTGCACCTAAGTTTTAACGTGTATGTGATTGGTGAAACCATTCTTCCAAGAGCCTCCCCTAGCGATATCTTGATAGCAATATCTGGTTCCGGTAGGACGAAACTTGTTGTAGCAGCGGCTGAGGCCGCTAAAGGAGCTTTGATGAAAGTGATAGCGATTACGACATACCCAGACTCTCCTCTCGGCAGAATGGCCGACATAGTTGTGAGGATACCCGGGAGAACGAAAATGGCCATCGAGGAAGACTACATTAGCAGGCAGATCCTGGGTATTCACGAACCTCTCGCACCCCTAGGAACACTATTTGAGGATACTACGCTAATCTTTCTTGATGGAATAATTGTAGAGTTAATGAACAGGTTAGGGGTAACTGAAGAAGAGTTGATGAATCGTCATGCAAACATTGAGTGAGCAGTAAATTGACCACTTGTGTATTGCTAAGATAGTTAAACCTGTTCAAGCATAAATATTCAATGGTGGTGGAAATGGAAGAAGGGGGAGGAGCAGGGGGAAAGCCCTTCGAAGAGATAGAAGTGGAAACAGGAAAAACAGATGCAGAGGAATTACGAGAAGTACTAGACGCGGTGACACCGTTTCTCGAGAAGCTGAAGGACTGGGTAAAGGAGATTATTAGCTTGTTCACCAGCGGGCTTGACGGTAAAAAACTAGGTGAAGACATCGGTAGATTCTACCGGGAGTTAAAGGCCCAGGGCCTCCCAGAGGATTTAATAATTGAAATGGTAAAGGATTACTATAAGAAGAGGATGGAAGTGGTTCCATCAATTGAAAAACTCATTGGGAGTTTCGCCAGGTTCATAGAGTTTAGGAGAGGGGAAGAAGAGCGCGAGGAAGATACGAAGTAACTTTTGACTGCTGATTCAATGAGGGATTGAATGACCCTTGACGAGAAGATAGAAGCAGTCATCGAGTTGTTGACGAGAGTGTTGATGAAGCTTGAAAAACTTGAGACTGAATTAAACAGAGCAGGTGGAGACCCATATGTATATCAAATATCTTTAGAATTAGCTACTTTTTTATCGAAGCCTATTGTTGAAACACTTGAGGCCGCCAGAAGAGTTTACTCTGTCATAGCAGGGTTTTCCGAGATCGACCCTATATGTAAGGCAATAATCTATGTTTTATCTGCGTGCGAGCCTTACAGTATTTCGGAAATCACTAGGAAGGTTAGAGAATTGAGGGGTTCTTCTTCAAGGAGGATAATAAGCGATAGGCTAAGAGGGCTTGAGGCTAGGGGAGTAGTGGTCAACGTTGGATCGCCCCAACGTCCCCGATTCACTCTTAAAGCTTGTGGAGATGACAAATATGGGAGGGAAGCTTAGGAGGTTTTCAAAGACTGGAATGATCCTAGGGCTCGTGGCCGACGTTTTAGGAATATTGATGTATCTAGCAATCTTGGTTTTCTACGTATATATTCTTCTGTTTGGTAAATACCTTGTAAACAGATTATTGTTGTCGATAAGTTTGTATAAGTACAAGGTTCCGAGAGATGTTAGAGGAGATATCTTGAGAGTTTTTGATGAGAAATGGTTTAAGAACTTAGGCTTTGGATACGTAGTTTATAAGCTTGTCAGGGATTGACTATTATTCTGGTGTCTTCATGAAGAGCCAGATATTGGTTGTCAAATCCATGGTTGTAGCAGCTATTTACACAGGGTTGACAATAATCCTAGGAGCCCTATCTTACGGGGAGCTCCAATTCAGAATAAGTGATGCTATGCTACTACTGCCACTTCTCTCGGGATTCGGCATAGAGACCGTGCTCGGGTTAACGCTAGGAGGTTTTCTCGGAAACATTACCAGCCCATTTCAGCCATGGGATCTAATCTTTGGACCATTGACAAATGCAATCGCATCGGCGCTCGTGTTCGCAATAAGTAGAAAGATTAAGGCAAGGGCAATATTTAAACACTTACTGAGCACTCTAGCGGCCTCCATTACAATAGCCTTGCTAGTAGGCTACGTGGAACTTCACTTGATCTATGAACTTCCCGTTATCACCGTGCTTTATGTCTTCATAAGCGAAGTAGTGGTAATTGGAGTGATCGGCTGGACCGTGATAAAGTCCTTGGAGAGGTATATGACGAGATGAATGAGATTTTAGCGACGGATTTGGCTATAGGATACGATGAGAACTCCCCTCTTTTAAAAAACCTAAATTTTAGATTAACCGATGGTGTGTACGTTCTTCTAGGAGCCAACGGCTCTGGGAAATCAACTCTTTTAAAAACCATAGCGGGGCTCATCCCTCCTCTTCATGGGGAAGTTTACGTAAACGGTTTCAAACCCCATTTTTTGAGAAGAAAAGATGTGGCGAAATTAATTGGCTATGTTTGGCAAAATCCTTTCCACGGCTTCGTGGAGCCAACCGTTGAAAGAGAAATACTATTTATTAGCAAGCAAACAGGCGTCGAAGTTAACTGGAAACTCGTTCACAAGCTCGTGCCCCCAGAGCTTTTCGAAAGAAGCCCTTTCACCTTGAGCGGTGGCGAAGCGAAACGTGTAAGTCTTGCCAGCGTCATTGGATTGGACCAACCTATTTGGCTTTTAGACGAGCCCTTTAACGAACTGGATTTCACAGGTGTGAAAGTTTTCACAGGCATAGTTAATTATGCTAGAACCAAGGGTAAGATAGTTGTTATTACAACGCACTATCCCGGTTTAGCGGATCTCGTCAAGCCGGATTACTACCTCTTGATTAACAGGCAGAGGGGGATACTTGTAATGGATAAATGGAGTAACTTAAGTGATGAAGACTTAGTGAAGAATGAAGTGATAACGAGGGTGCTTAGACCTGAGTTTACTAGTTGAGGCTCTTAAACATCAGGAGGCTAGAACTATAGTTCACCGTGAAGACTTACTGATTTTTAAGATCACGATCCTACTGCTCTCCTATGTTTCAATAATTATTAACTCGTTCGAGTTTTACCTTGCGTTGATTTTATCTTCAATTACAATAATGTTGGTGGGGAGAGCGTATAACATATTTCTACACTCCATTGTGGTATATGGCCCAGCAGCTCTTCTAATTTACTTTGCGAACCTAGTCTTCAACACTGTCTCGTCGAGAACAGTTGTAATCTTACTCTACGGATATACAGTTTTTATAGGATTATTGATGATTGTTTCAACGACTCCGAGGAAACAGTTTTTAAGAGTTCTCGAAAAGGTTAGATTGGATGTAGTGTTCTTCATGACTTTCAGCATCCTAGAGGAGTTTAGTGAAATGTTGAACTCAAAGAAGGCGAGAGGATGGGAGCCTGGTTTAAACATCCTAAATTACTATGTGGTCATAGTGGATGCTATTAAATTGTCGGTTGTTAGATTGAAGAATGTGGAGGAATCTCTTCTAGCTAGGGGGGTTGAGAGAGTTTAAAAAACAATAAATCTACCATTCTCATATATCAGAACTCCATCAGCATATACTCTGCTTTTGCTCATATCTTTGATCAAATCCCAGTGGATTGAAGAAACGTTCTTGCCTCCTGTTTCAGGGTAGGACGCTCCGAGAGCCATGTGAATTGTTCCGCCAATCTTCTCGTCGAACAGTATCTCCTTCGTGTGCCTGTTAATATTGTAGTTAAGCCCGAAGGCTATCTCTCCCAGTCTCGAAGCCCCTTCATCAGTGTTTAACATCTTCTTTAAGAATTCTTCGCCGCGTGTAGCGGAGGCTTCAACAACTCTACCGTTCTTAAAGACGAGCCTAACTCCTTCAACCTCCACACCCCTCCATATTGCGGGATAATCAAACTCGACAGTTCCTTCTACAGATTCCTCCACCGGCCCTGTGAAAACCTCCCCGCCAGGCATGTTGTTTTTCCCATCATCACTAATCCATCTTCTCCCCTCTACGCTCAGAGAGAGATTGATTCCAGGGCCTTCAAACCTGAGCTCCTTAACCTTGTTCAAGAATTCAGCTATTTTTGAAAGCTCCTGTCCAATCCTAGTCCACTCGGCCACCGGGTTTTCAGCATCCGCGTAGAGAGCGCGAAATACGAAGTCCTCGTATTCTGAGATGCTCATCCCCGCTTCCTGTGCAAGAGCCTTCGTGGGGTAGATCGTAACTACCCATTTAAGCTCTCCATTGGCGCTTCTTTCAAGGAAAATTTTGTTTAACTCTCTTCTCGCCTGGGCGCGAGTCTTTATTTTCTCCGGGTCTACATTAGCAAGAGGCTTCGTGTGGGAGGGTGAAATTATGCTGATGGATGCGCTGGCTTTTTCCACTATTTCCTTCTCAATAATGCTTACGTGCGTTAGCACGTTTTGAGGCGCATACTTGTAGAACGCCTCTGTTATTGATTCCTCGTCAAGCCTTATGAGAAGCGGGTATGCTTCTTTCTCAACTATTTTCCGAACGAGCTCCCTTACTAATGGAATGGCTTCTACTGAAGCATTTATGACGACTTCTTCGCCGGGTTTAAGATTCAATGAGTAATCCACTATGATTTCAGCTTGCTTGCTTATTCTTGGATCCAGCAATAACCATCCCCGTTACTTCCTCTCCGCGAGCATTCTGTCTAGCGCGAGGATCCCGGCTATATTATCTCCTACCATTTTAACTTTTGCCAATAGCTCGCTAGCATTCTTCTCTTCTTCTACTTGCTCGTTAATGAACCATTGGAGGAAGACTTCCGTAGCCTTATCCTCATGCTTCCTAGCAATATTAACCAACTCCCATATTCTACCAGTGTTTCTTACTTCGGCATCATAGAACTCTTGAACCGCTTCCAGTATACTTTTCCACCTCTTGGATGGAGCTGGGACGTCGTAGAGCTCTACAACGCCTCCTCTGTCAATGATGTGCTCGTAGAACTTCATGGCGTGCTCTAATTCCTCTTTTGCCTGAGCCTTGAAATAATGCGAGAATCCCGTTAGGGATTTCTCATCGAAGAATGCCGCCATCGAGAGATAGAGATACGCGTTCTGGAGCTCCTGGTTGAGTTGCTTGTTTAAAGCTTTAAGAACTTCCTCGTTCATGATATCACCGTGTTATAATGATTCGATGCGTTACTAATAAACTGTTTGCTTCGGATCCTCCTTTTTATCGTCAAATCAATTTATTTAAAATGGGTGTTAGTTTGCCGGAACCTGTGGAGTATGCTGAAGCACTGTCTCTAGCGTTCGCCCTGGAAGCATCGGGCTATCCTAAGCCCGGGAACGTTGACAGGCTTCACGACCTTCCGGGACTCACGTATGAGGCGTTCATAGTTACAAGCATTGTCGCTACAAAGTATTTGGAGAAGGGTGTACGGAGAGGGATTAAAGGCTGGGGTGACGTAGTGTTCGGAGACCTGGTGTATGGTATCGTATCAGATTCTATGAGGAAATCGGGCTCGTCGAACACGTGCCTAGGCTCGAGCCTGTTGATAGTGCCTCTAAGTGTTGCCGTAGGTTTATGCTTGAGAGAAGAGGAGGAAAACCTTAAATGTTTCATAAGAATGATACGCGAGGTTGTGTCAGCAACAACCGTCGAGGATTCTGTAGAATTTTACAGGGCTGTAAGGGAGGCAAAACCAAGCTATATAAAACCCACTGATGAAACAGGAGATTTCGTGAATGTATGGGATTATGACTATAAGAAAAAGCTTAGGTTGAAAAAACAAAGATTGAAGGATGTTTTAGAATTTAGTGCATCACACGATATAGTATCCCACGAGCTGGTTAACGGGTTGCCTAGAAGTGTTAACGAGTTAAGATTTCTAACCGAAAGATTTAATGCTCATAAGAACTGGAACCGTGCGGTGGTTGAAACGTTCGTGCACTTGTTAAGCAGGGAACACGATACCGTGATCGTCAGGGAGCATGGTTTCGAAGCGGCCTCTAGAGTTAGGGATTTGGCAAGCGGGTACATGAAAAAACTCCTCGTAGCACCTCAGACGAAATGGTTAAGCCTCATCACATCTTTAGATACGGAGGTCAGGAGGGTGAGGGTCAATCCAGCCTCGATAGCGGATATTGTTGCATCAACTATTGCGCTATACGCTATCGACTCTTTAACCAGGAATGGGTATTACCTTAATCTAAATCCTTGACGAAAATTTTCAATAATCCTTAAATCTCTCCTCCTCGTAAACCCTCCCCCTCGGATGGTATCCAAAAGATTCCCAATATCCATTAACGTACTTGTCCATGAACACTATTCTTCTCAGCCACTTAGCGCTCTTCCACCCATAAAGGTGAGGTACTATGAGCCTTACCGGATATCCATGGAGAAATTCGAGAGGTCGACCATTCATTTCCAAGGCTAGGAAAGCATTTGGTTTCAAAACCTCTTCAAAGGGAAATATTGTGGTGTATCCATCCATACCCTCAGTGTAAACCCATTTAACCCCATGGATTGGTTTAATAAGGTTGAGGACTCGCTCGAATGGAACGCCTCTCATCGCAACGCTTCTAACGCTCCAGCCAGTTACACAATGAAAGTCGATCGAATAATCAGCTAAACCTAAATCATACAACCCTTTTAGGTCAAGGGTCACAGGGTTTTCAACCAGACCCGTTATCTCTAACCGCCATTCTTCTATTGAGAATTTGGGTATTCCAAGAATATTGTAAATGACGAAGTTGGGAATAAATACCTGACCTGGCGGGTGACCCCCGTCGTTAAATTCAGCATTCTCTCTTAGAACGGGTTGATCCTTAACCAAGTTAATATTGAAATTCAATCCATCATATCCCTCAGGAACTGTGAACAACACTCTTTTAACCTTGTTGTTTCTTGTAACAATCCTGACGCCGATATATCTCCCGTTGTCTAGCATAATCCTAAATCTGTACAGTAAATGGTTACTTCCAATAGGTTCGTTCGAGTCGAAGACTAATTCAATGGGTTTTTCCATTTCAAAAGATGCATGGAAAACCTCATTTATCATGCTTTGCAATTCCTCCACACTTCTCAACAGCTTTTCATCAACAACGCAATCAACCACGTATTTGACTCCTTTTACTCTAGTACTTTCCTCCTCTACAAGGTAACACTTCATTCAAAACCCAATAGGTAGTTATAAGGTGTCTCACATATATACTTTATATAAAATATGAAGGGTGAAGGCCGTGAGCGATGACCTACCGATGGAGTTGAAAATGAAACTGTACAGGAAGTACTTGGCGAAGCTGGCGAATAAGAACGAAGTTTCTGCCCCAGTGAAGGAGGCTGTTAGAGAAGACCCTGAGAGTGTAGTGTGGAGCAAGCTTTCAGACGATAGGGCGCAGGAAATAATGGAGAAGATTAATATAAGATATCCCGAGGTGTACGACTTAGTAGTCAAGGAGTTGTACCGGGCTATTAAACAGGGAATCGTGAACGAGCTGGATGGTTTAACCTTATTAAGTATAGCGCGAAATATAGGACTAGACATCAGGCCAGACTTACGTATAAGGTTTGTTAAAAATGGTAAGGAAGTAGATATGAAGGAGTATTTAGAGAAGTAAAAAGGAATGGGAGAAAAATTACTTGACCCCGTACATCGTCAATGCTAACACTGCCATCTTTGTCCATAAACCATTCTCGGCTTGCTCGTAGATAACGGATTTCTTAGGATCGTCGATCACGTCGTCATCCGCTTCATAGCCCCTGAAGATAGGTAGGACGTGCATCAACACTCCTTTCTTATCCATTAAATCCATCAATTCCCTTGTAACCTTCCAGTTCCTATACTTCTCGTAAATCTTTAACTCCTCGTCCTTGAACTTGCTATAGCCGACTTGAACCAGGGTGGGCGAGGCCCAGTTTCTAGGGAAAATAGCATGGGCCCCTCTAACAGCTTCCTGCAAGTTGTCAGTTATCTCTAAGCTTCCCCCATGCTCCTTTGCGAGCTCCCTGGCTCTCTCAATAAGCTTGGGGTCTAGGTCGAATCCCGGCGGCCTAGCGATAACGACGTCTACACCGAACCTTGGGAACAGGATCATGTCTTCCTGAACACTGCACCATCCCCTGATCTCCGGGCTGTAAGCCCACATTATCACGTATTTCTTGCCCTGCGGATTTACAAATCTCTCTCTGAACGTGTAGATGTCAGCCAAACCCTGTGTAGGGTGAAACATGTCGTCAGCCATATTGATGACTGGAATGTTCGCAGCCTGAGCCATCTCCCTTATATAGGAGTTTCCAACGCCGTAAAGATAGTCTATAGCTTTATCCAGAATCCTTATTCCCAACCCATGTCCATACACATCGTACATTGCAGCCACGTCTTTAATAGCCTCGCCAGCCTTCTCCTGCTTTCCAAACGCCATTCTCGTTGTTGTCGCATCAATGAATGCAGCGTGACCACCCAGGAAGACCATTCCAGATTCGAAAGCCGCCCTAGTTCTCGTCGAGCCAGCGAAGAATAGCATGTAGAATACTTTTCCCGCAAGTATTTTCGGAATATGCTCTACTCCATAGTAATGAGCTATCTCCCTGAATTCTTTCGCAAGGTTAAGGGCGATCTCTATTTGTTCATCGGTCCAGTCTAGGGTTGAGATAAGGTCTTTGCCGCTTAGTTCTCTTACAAGGTGTCGCAACGCAGGCATTTACTTCACCAGCATTTGTAAATATCTACTGGGGATGTATATAAAAGCGTGGTTAAACGGTTGAAGCATGAAACAATTTAAAAGCTAGTTGTTTCTAGTAAACCATGAGGTGGGATTGCTTTGAGTAGGAATTTATTAATAGTGGGAATCATCGTGGCTTTAATCGCGATCGGCTCCGTAGCACTGTTCTACCTTCAACGCCCAGAGACTACTAGAAAAGTTGTAGTGTACGCCTATAACGACAGGATTACGGGAATAGATCCCAGTGTTGAAGACGACACCGGACTAGTGGTCTTAGGCTCAGTATACGAACCCCTCCTCTACTACGACCCTAGAAGCGATGAGTTTAAGCCCGCTTTAGCAATCAATTGGACAAGAAACGAAGATGGGACTGAATGGGTTTTTAAACTAAGAGAGGGGGTGGTTTTTCACGACGGCACTCCGTTCAACGCTACCGCGGTAAAAATCAGCATTGAGAGAGCGAGAGATATTTATAGATCAACGGGGCGTGGATTAGGGTATATCTGGGACATGGTTTCAACAATCGAAATACTAGACTCCTACACGGTTAAATTCGTCCTCGACTACCCGGCGAGGCTAGACCTGATAGCTGCCGCCTCCTATGCAGCATACATATTCTCGCCGTCAGTCATTGAGAGGACGGGAGCCAGCGACATTTTGGACGGTAAGATCGAGGAGTGGTTCAACCAGGGTAATTCAGCAGGCACAGGCCCATACTTTATAGAATATTACAGGCCGGATAAAGAAGTCAGGCTTAAAAAATTCGAGGAATGGTGGGGTTGGAAAATAGTGAACAATCCTAACGCTCCTGATTATGTGATAATTAAAATCCTCACGGAGCCTCAGTCCCAGTATAACGGTTTAACCTCGGGTGAGGTAGATATTGTTTCGAGCGTGCCACGGGATTATGTTGGTCAATTATTAAGCCGTGGATACAAGATCTACAACATCACAACCTATCACAACTATATCCTGTTCTTTAACACTAAAAGGTATCCAACCAACCTTAAAGAGTTCAGGCTCGCAGTGGCTCATGCAATAGATTTGGATGAACTCGTTCAGTTATGCATGAAGGGTTTCGCGCTCAAGGGTAGTGGAATGGTTCCACACAACTTCCCGGGCCACGTAGATAATTTAACCTACCGTTACGACTTATCCATAGCAAGAGAGTACTTAAACCGTTCAGGCGTCGAAACTCCTATTACCATCGAGTTCCTCTACCAGGTTGACTACGAGGAGAAAAGGATTCTAGCCGAAACTTTAAAATCACGGCTCCACCAGCTGGGCATTGAAGTGGTGTTGAACCCTCAGCCATGGACTGCTTTGAAGGACATTGCAAAGGGTATATGGGAGGATCCCGAAAACACTCCCCACTTAATAATCGCTGACTGGTGGCCCACTATCCCAAGCCCCTACGACTACTTGTACACAATGTTTCACAGCGAGTCGAAAGAGTGGAATTATGCGGGATACGAGAACCCTTATTTCGAAGAGTTAGTTGATGAGGCATGGAAGCTCGAGGGAGTGGATTATCAGGCCGCTTTGGAAAAATACTACCAAGCCCAGAAAATACTGTTCGACGAAGCGGCGGCTATCAACCTGTGGGATGAGGTGAAGCCCTTCATATATAATCCGAAAATAGAAATTCCTAGGGAAGCCATGAACCCGTTACATATGTACGTGATATTTTTCCAATACGTGAGGGTGGGCTAGCCGGAAATGCCGGTCAGCTTAAACTATATTGTGAAGAGGCTTTTTTGGAGCATACTAGTCCTTGTAGGCGTTATCATTTTCTCATATTTGGTTATCATCCTATCGCCCGGAGACCCGGCGGTCAAGTGGGCTGGAAACCCGCGAGGAGTTAACGCTACCTTCGCTATTGAAGCGGCCAGAAGGGAGTTGGGTCTTGATAAGCCCTTGTACATGCAGGTTTTTGACTTCGTCGCCAAGGTTTTAACAGGAGACTTGGGAATTAGCATAGCCTATAAGCAACCAGTTTTCACCATCCTCTACTCGAATCTCGCCGCAACGCTTGAGCTTCTTTTATGCTCGTACATAATTGTTCTCCCTATAGGCATCGTTCTTGGAGTATATTCCGCCCTCCACAGGGATGAATTGATTGATGACGTTTTGCAGAGTTTTGGCACAATAATGGCTAATACGCCTGCGTTCTGGCTCGCCGCGATAGTGTTTCTACTACTAGTGTCAGCAGGTAGCCCCGTGTACGGAAGAATTGACACGAGGCTGGCTCTGGAAACGGGTTTTCAATCGATTACAGGATTCTACTTGCTCGACAGTATTCTCCAAGGAAATATAGTCATCTTCATTGACGTTCTGGTAAAGCTAATCCCTCCAGCCCTAATTATCGGTGTATATCCTCTGGGACTTTCGATAAGGCTGTCCAGAACCCTTATGGCTGAGTCCCTTACTGAGGATTTTGTGAGAGCGGCTGTAGCTTGGGGTGTGAAGAGAGGGCGGATCATTTGGAAGTATGCTTTCAGAGCCAGTATCCCACCACTAGTTCAAGTATTCGGTCTGGCCTTCGCCTATAGTTTAATAGATGCGATGGTTGTGGAGTATGCAGTATTCGGGAGAGAAGGGCTTGGAAGGCTTCTTGTCGACGCTTTAAACTACAGTGATTTCAAACTTGCAATAGGTTTGCTGATAGTTGTCACAGCATTCTACCTTGTAATAAATACGGTGGCGGATGTTATTCAAGCATTAATTGATCCGAGGGTGAGATTGTAAATGGCAAACATCCGCAATAATAAACCAAGCATATCCGGTGCTGTGAAAAACGTTCAAAAAGCGTTTCAAACCAAGACGGGTTTCGTAGCGATAACGGTTAGAGCGTGGAAGAGGAGTAGCAGGTTTAAAATAGGATTTGTCATCTCATCATTAATCATCATGGTTGGAGTCTTAGCTCCCTTATTAGCTCCATATCCTCGCGACGGGTTAGGCTACGTCCCGGAGGATGCTTTGCAGAAAATTAGGCTCTCACCCTCACGGGATCATATATTCGGAACAGACACCCGGGGGAGAGATATTTTTTCAAGAGTCGTGTTCGGCGTCAGGTCAGCGTTAATCCAGATTTTCCTCGTGGTTTCCTCTAGCCTATTGATTGGGTTGTTCATGGGGGTGATCGCGGCTTATTACAAGGGGTTCATTGAAACTTTAATAAACTATTTAATCGAATTGTTCATGAGTATACCTGCTATTGTAATAGCTCTCGCGTTAAGACTAATCCTAGGTTCCGGATTGCTTACCGTGGTACTAGCTTTAATCATAACTTGGTGGTCTTGGTATGGGCGAGTAACTTACATATATTCAAGAAGCATAGTTGAAATGGACTATGTTCTTCTCGCAAAGCTATCCGGGGTTTCAGGCTTGAAAATAATCTATAGGCATGTAATCAGGAATGCATCCCCACCAGTCCTAGTCCAAGCTGTAACTGACCTCGGTAGTGTTCTACTTGAAGCATCAGCGATAAACTTTCTAGGCCTAGGACTACCTCCAGACTCGCCTGAATGGGGCGTAATAATGCAGGAGGGCATTCAATACTTATCGATCTCGCCTTGGATCAGTGTCTTCCCAGGGATCTTCATACTGGTGACAGCTCTGGGATTCAGCCTCATTGGAGATAGTTTGAGAGAGGAAGTAGATCCCAAGTTGAGGAGAAGGTGGAGGTTATGGTTTTAGCGGTTGAAGCAGAGAACTTGAAAATCGGGTATGAAGACGAAGAGGTGGTCTGGGCGGTTAAGGGTGTTTCCTTTAAAGTAATGGTGGGGGAGATATTTTGCCTCGTAGGTGAAAGCGGGTGTGGGAAATCCACGACGGGCAATGCTATTGTGGGAATCCTACCGCCCTACTCGGTGACAGATGGCGTTTTACGCATTCTTGGGAAAACAGTGATAGAGGGGAATAAAAGGGATTACACAGGTGTGAGGGGTCGTATTGTATCATACGTTCCACAAAACCCGGGGTCCAGTTTAAATCCATACCTAACCGTTGAAGAACAATTCCATTATGTCATGAACAGTGTATATGAATGGGGACGGAAGAAGGTGGTAGAGGAGGCTACGAGATATCTTAGAATGGTGGAGCTGGATCCTGATAAGGTTATGGATTATTATCCACACGAGCTAAGCGGGGGGATGCAGCAAAGGACGGCAATAGCGTTAGCCCTGTCCACGGGGGCTAAAATCATCGTTGCCGATGAACCCACATCAGCTTTAGACGCTCATTTAAGGCTTGGGTTGATAAGACTTCTCACCCGGCTTAGAGATACTGTTAACCTAACCCTTATCTTCATAACCCACGACTTATTGTCAGCTGGCAAGATCTGCGATAAAATAGCAATTATGTATTCAGGGAGAATACTAGAGCTTGGCCCATCTGGAAAAATATTGACAGAACCGCTTCACCCCTATACCGAGATGCTTGTTGACTCGGTTCCTATTCTCGGCATAATGAAGCCTTTGAAGACGTATGGAGGAGAGCCCCTGACCCCTGGTGTTGAAGTTAAGGGTTGCTTATTCCTGGATAGATGTCCTAAAAAGTTTGATAAGTGTGCTGAAAACCACCCAGCCCCAAAAGAAGTTCATGAAAGAATTGTTGAGTGTTGGAGGTATGTTTGAGATTGGCTGATTTAATAATTGTTAAACTCGAGAATATTACATTAGGATACTACACTACTCCCAGAGGTTGGAGGTCACTATTTAAGGTTAAACAGCCAGTTGTTTTCAACGTCAACTTAAATGTTGTTGATGGTGAGAAGGTTGTAATAATAGGTGAGAGCGGTTCGGGTAAGACAACGCTTTTGAAAACCATTCTAGGTATTCTACCTCCATTCGAGGGAAGGGTTTACGTTTTAGGTAAAAGCATATATGATCTTCCAGCTAAGGAGCGTAGAAAAATTACTAGGCAGATAGGGTATGTACCACAGGATCCGTATAAATCGTTGAACCCTAGGGTGAAGATTGAAACAGTGATGAAGGAGCCTCTCGAAAAGAGCAATTTAACGGATAGGGAGATAAAAGAGAGGATTAACGAAGCACTCAGGCTTGTCCAATTGCATGAGAAAATCCTTGACTACTATCCAATGCAACTTAGTGGAGGAATGATGCAGAGGGTTTTGATCGCTAGGGCCATAGTGCATGAACCTGAGATACTTGCTTTGGATGAACCGACATCAGCACTCGACGTGTCTATACAGGCACAGGTTATAAATTTATTGAACCAAATTCGGAGAAAGCTTGAGTTAGCAATGCTAACGGTAACCCACGATCTTGCGGTAGCTCAATACTTGGGTGATAGAGTTGTCATTATTCACAAGGGGAGAATAGTAGAGGAGGGGGAAACCGCGATAGTCCTATCCCAGCCATCTCATGAGTACACCCGGTTGTTGATTTCAAGCTACAGGGCTTCAATATAGGTTTTAAATCATTGAGTAAATAGAAGTATTAGCTGGCTGAGGGTGATGACGGGCGAAGTATACTTAACCCCGAGGCAGAGCAAGATCGTCAGCTTAGTTCTCAGCGGAGTGAATGATCTAGAAAAAATTTCGCAACAGCTCGGCGTGAAGCCCGAGGATATAATGAGAGATATTACTGAGTTAGCCAACAAGGGCTTGCTAATGGTTCACAGAGAGGTGGAGAAGAGACTAAAGGTCACGAGGATCGGGAGGCTATACATGGAGAAGGGGTTGCCGGAGAAAAACGTTCTAAAATATTATGGTGAATGCGTTGATAAGACTGTAGAGGCGATAACTAATTGTTTATCCGAGAAAACAGGGTTAGACCGTGACGAAATTTCCATAGGGATACAGTATGTTTTGAAGGCGAAGTGCGGCAAAATAGTAGAGGGTTCCCTAGTTATAGAAGACCCGTTGATTTGTCAGCAACTCTTGACAACCGCGGATCGGGTTGAAGAATTATTGCGCAACATAGACAGAGAAATCAAGATTCCTGTCGAGGATGCGACGGAGTTGAAAAAGAGGAGGATGGTTGAGATTGTTGAGAAAAGGGTTTTGAGAACAAGTCCAACGCCCTTACTGCAAGAGTTGAACACTAAGGGTTTGATCAAGGAGAAGGAAATAATCACTGTCGTGAAACCCTCAATGGTGTTCGACCTGAATAAATACGTGATTAAAGAATTCGATCCTTCAGTCCCTGTTCCAAAGGTTCCCAGTGTGAGAAAGCACCCCTTCATGGAGTTCATAGATGATTTAAGAGATATAATGGTCTCCCTAGGCTTTGAGGAGGTGAAAGGACCCCATGTTGAAGCAGAGTTTTGGAATTTCGACGTGCTTTACCAAGCTCAGGATCACCCAGCCAGGGAAATACACGACACATTCTTTGTTAAAAGCGATGCTAGAGCCTCAATCTCAAGCCAATTAATGGAGAGAGCTAGGAGTGTTCACGAGAAAGGATGGGGATATAAGTGGAGCCCTGAAAGAGCGATGCGGCTTGTCTTACGTAGCCAGACAACAGCAGTGTCTGCTAGAGCTATTTTCGAAAGAGGGGAAGGAGAATACAGGGTTTTCACAATAGACAGGGTGTTCCGCCCTGAGAACTTGGACGCTAAACATAGCATGGAGTTCTACCAGCTTGATGGAATTATTGTGGGGGAGAACGTCAATTTCAAACACCTGCTCTACTTCTTCAAAGAACTCGTTGCGGCCCTAGGGATAAAAGAGGTATGGTTTAAGCCAGGCTACTTCCCATTTACTGAGCCGAGCGTAGAAGGATATATAAAACATCCCAAGCTTGGATGGGTTGAGGTTTTCCCTGGTGGAGTATTTAGGCCGGAGGTTATGGAAATTCTCGGTGCACCAGGAGTTAAGGCGGTAGCATGGGGTATCGGTGTTGACAGGCTCGCCATGCAGGTGCTAGGGATCGATGATATAAGGATGCTTTTTGCAACGGATCTGGAGGTTTTAAAGAATATGAAGTACTTAGGGCTTCCCCACAAGTTTTCAAAAACCAGCGGGAGAGATGTGAAAGTTGCGGAATATCCTGAATAAGATGGTGAACCTGTATAAATGATGGATTTTCGAGACCCGTTTAAAGCTCGGGTTTTCTTAACCTTGTTGTTGGAAACATTGTCGCACCTGCCCATGGGTTTCGATGAAGCAGTTAGAACATCAATGCGCAAAGTTAAATTAAATCAGCGCGAAAAAAGGAGAATGTACGCTCTCGGTTATCAGACCGTTATAAACTATTATGGGTTGAAATACTTGGCTAGGAAAATGGGAATGGGTGATGATGTGAAAGCAGTGGTCAATCTGCTGGAAAAGCTAGACTACGATTTCGAAAACTATATGGAAATGATCGATGAGGCCGCTCAAGAGCTACCTGTTGAGGAAAAACTTGCAAAGAAATACAGCTATCCGACATGGGTTGTGAAAGAGCTTTTAAAGCATCTCCCGGCCGGTGAGGTTGAGAGAACACTTCGAAACTTGAACGAGAAAAAAAGATGGGTGCGCATAAACACTGTAAACTCTACAATAGAGGAGGCGTTGGAATGCTCGGAGAAGGAAGGCGTGAAATTTCAGCGACATCATATGTTCGAGGATTTATTGAGGATTGCGAACCCTTTCTACTCGATTGGTAATTCCATATGCTTTAAAAAAGGATATCTTATCCCCGAGGATTTAAGTTCTTATATTCTTGTTGAAAACGCGATGAAGTATATTGGCTCCCCCATCTTAGACGCCTGCTCTGCACCCGGTACGAAACTATTCCATGTATTATCTAGAAGATTGTTGAAAGCCATCGCAGTAGATTACTCAAGTAAAAGATTATTGGACGCTAAGAAAATCTTAGAGAAACATGTTAATCGAGGGAGCATTATACTTGTTAACGGAGACTCCAGGATTCTCACATTTAATAACCGATTTTCAATCGTGATCGTAGATGCTCCATGTACAGGTTCAGGCGCAGTATATGCTGATCCGAGCGTTAAGTTAAGACTAACAAGGCATCGCTTACGAAACTATTATCTTATCCAGCAAGAATTAGTGAGAAATGTTTTAAAACAAGGTGGGAACATCCTATACGCAACCTGCAGTATTATCCCTTACGAGGGAGAAAAGATTATCGAGGAAATCTACAAGGAGGGGAGCATTGAACTCCAAGAGCTCAGTGGCGAATACATTGATACAGCCTATCCAGGTTATGGAGTTTCTTATAAAACATACAGAATCTATCCCCACAAGGTAGAGGGTCAAGGGTTTTTCATTAGCATTTTCCGAGGTGTCGGTTAATTGAAGATAGGCATTGAATACGTTTATGGTGTCCACCCAAGTAGATGTTTCGGATTAACAATAGGGCTAGACGTGCTTCTACCGCCTAAAAAATGCCCCCTAGACTGTGCTTGGTGCCCCCTAGGCAAAACAGTAGATAAAACTCGAACACCAATAGGCCAAGCGCCTAACCTCAGTAAGATTATTGAAGAGTTGAGAGAGTTATACGAGCAAAATCCTCTAATAGCAAAGAAGATATATGTGTGGGGCTTCGGAGACCCGCTGTTAATTGGTAAAATGCCCGATGTCGTCGCCACGTTAGAAGCGGAAAACTTAGCGGATAAGGTAATCGTCCATACCTCTGGGCTCCTCCTCCCCCTACACCTCTCCTCGAGGCTTTTTGATCAAGTTGACGAGGTGGTAATCCCGTTTGAATGGACCTCGGAAACTAGGATAGGGTTTGGATGGGAGCAGACAGTGTCGGTATCGACCTTTCTCCAAATATTGGCAGATTTTAACAAGAAATACCCAGGTAAGATCGGTTTAGAGATCACGGTTTTCAAGTTTGCAAGTTCTTTAACGCCTTCACTGGACTCTTTGAGGGAGATAGTGAACCAGGCAGGGAGGGTGGGTGTGGAAAAAGTTTACTTGAAAACCGTTAACCGTCATGTAAACGATAGAATACGCTCAGTCAGCCCTGGGCTGATAGCTGAATACGCTCAAATTTTTGAGGATAATGGGATTAAGCCGGTTATATGCGCTGAAAGCACTAATTTCGAAGTGGGCGTCAGGAAGCAAGGCCTGATTAGACTCGTTTACAACCATATTTTGAGAAAACCTCTAAGTTTCAGGGAGGTTAAAACCATTTACGGCGATAATGGAGTTATATCAGCTGAGAACCTTGTAAGCATGAAAAAGGCTGTGAAAACAACATGGGAGAGAGAAGTATACTATCGCGGCGTGATCTAGTCTTGAAAGAATTGTTAGTGCTCGACGCGAAAAACTTCATGATCAAGGCTATGAGTGAAATGCTCAATGATGCTAGCAAAATCACATGGAGGTCTTCTAAGCGCATGATTGAAAACCCATTCATGTTAATTCACGTTTGGTAAAATAAGGATTGGAGGTCAAATATTTAATGACATCTGCAATTATCCTATATGTTTTCACTGGATGGCTTTTCTCGAAGCTTCTAGGAGTGTACTTTAAGGTGAAAAATCTAGGAGAGTTGCCCGGATACTTACTAGGGTCTTTGATAATTGCAATACTTTTCCACGGTCTAGTTAATTATCAAGATTTAGGCCTGGTCGCGGAGATATCTTCAATACTAATAGTCTTCCATGCAGGCTTAACTAGCGATTTCATGGAGGTTTTAGAGAACTTTAAGAGGGCATTGGTAATGTCTATTTTCGCAATTCTTACCACGTTCTCCGCTGTCATGTTAATACTTCTTTCCCTGGGCTTTCCCATGGAAACCGCCTTATTAATTGCTATATTGTTTTCTAATACCGCAACGGAGACTACAGCTCTCACACTCGAGAAGCTTGGAACCCGGTTGAAGAACCTATTGGTTTCAGCAAGCTTTATAGATGATATTATTGTACTGTTTATTGCAACGACCTACTTTAACCTTCTAAAAGGGTTGCGAGGATGGGATTTAATTCTTTCGCTATTTATCTCCATTACCTCGCTATTAATGATCATGCAAGAGGGAAAGTTTAGGGAGAGGTTTGCAAAATTCTTTATCAAAATGTCGAAATCGCATGAATCTTTTGTTGATACAACAATTACTGTTTTGGCCGGAGTTGTGGCAGTGTTCCTATTATTTAAGGGGAGTGGATTAATAGCTGGTTATTTGGCAGGGCTTCTTATATCGATTGGTGCAACAATAAAGGACCCTCTTCTCAGATTTAAACCAAGGATCATAGATTTCACCGTAATGTTAGGAAGCCTCATAGACTCAGTTTTTATTCCATTATTTCTCTTATACGTTTCCCCGCTAATTATCTGCCCAGGAATAAACCTAGTCTTTGTATTCTCCGTATTCGCTGGAGCAGTTCTTGGTAAATTCCTACCCTACTTCTTTTTCATAAGGCATAGCCAGCGATTCAAGGAAGATGCCATAGTAGCCGGGCTATGTATGAGTGGGAGAGGGGTATTAGAAATGGTTCTAGTAGTCTATGGAATGAGTCTAGGATTATTGCCGGAAAACATTGTTAACTCAATACTTGTCGTCTCCGTATCTACAAGCTTGTTTGCAATGTCTTCTACTAGCCTATTGAGGAAAAGAAAAGTCAGCTAGGCCCGTCAATTCATCCCTTTAAACAAGGTCATCCCTTCCAAGCCTCATCCTCAAGTTCAACAATGTTGAATAAACTTAATAAGTTTAGACAGACTTATTTCAGCTATAATTACCGGGTTTCCAATGCCCAGCTCATAGAGTATTTTAGGATGTATTTCACCTACGAAGCCAACCGTTTCCTCATCTACGTATATAGAGCTAAATCGTTCTTCAAGGAATCCTTCATACCTGTCCCTAACAAACTCATGCTTAATATTAAGGAAGTCGAAAATGGAAGCTATTAACGATAAGCCGTCTGTAAGCGTGGCCTTGTCATGAGATATAGCTGCCCCAAGCCTTCTCTCTACAACAGGTTCTCCTTCAGTTCTTCCTGGAAGTATAACATCACCTATTTCAAAGATTTTGATAACAGCATGCTTGCTCGAGTTCTCGGCTACAGCGTCTAATAATCCAGGCGTTAGCCAGACTCTTAACCCGGTGAATCTTTCTGATTTAGGATTAGAAACCAAGTACATGTGTAATTTTAATCCAAATCTTTCCAACTGGGCGAGCTCATTGCTCATAATATAGTTTGAAACCTCGGCATAACCCATCCCGATCAAAACATCCCGCATTTTTCGTGAGAACGCTTCAATAAGGTGGACTCTACCGGGGTGGGTTGATGGAGGTAGCGAGTCAGCCTCGGTTCCTAGTACATGATATCCCAGAGAGATAGATACGTCCTCGGCAACATCTACCCATGATTTAACATCTAATCTGAACAAGGGTATTCTGACTTTCAGGCTTTTACCCGAATTCTCAATGATTTCATAGTAATGATACTTCAAGAGTTCAGCGATCTCATCGGCTTTCAACCGCGTCCCTAACAATTCGTTAATCTCCTCCACGTTTAGCTCTATTACTTGGGCCTCGATGCTAGGGGAGATTATCTTCTCCCCGTTCGGGGCCACTACCTCTACTACTTCCACAATTCCGGATGACGACCGCTCCGCTATGTTTAAAGCCATGATCGTTACTAAGCTAATTGCTGTTTCTTTGCTAGTACTCGTGGAGTCTATCAATATGTTTCTAGTTCTAACATCTACTTTCGAGGTTTCCCCGTTGATAATGGGGGCGAGGCTCAGTATCTGACCGGTGGAGTCAACTAGAACAGGATATTTCCTCATGCCTGCTATAATGTGCCCATATAGTTGTCCCTGTTTGGTCTCTTCCAAAGCACTTCTCAAGCTCATTCTCCTGTAATGTTCTAAAGGTATGAAAAACGTGTGATCAGGATCGGCTAACTTGTAATATATGGGAGGGGTTATCTTGTCAAGGTCATACACCCCTATGCTTGCCTTTCTCCGTTCCCTACCATATGTTGAGGCCAATTTCTCCTGGAGTTGCATTATTTGCCTGATAGCCTCATCGTCTAGGGCAAGATCCCTTACAACCGCTAAAGCAACATAGGGTCTCTCGGGAATGCTTTCAGCGTATCCTTTCACGGTGGAAGGTTTGAACTGCAACTTCTTTGGAGACAGCCCCATAAAGGGACGCAAGCCCCTTGCCAACCCCTCCGCGCTGAATATATCGGGTCTGTCGTGATTTGCCTCATATTCGAGCGAGTCGTTTTCCATCTTCTCAATCTCGCACTTCAAGAATGGCAAGTACTTCTTCACATCTTCGAGGGAGAGTTTTTTACCTAATAATCTTTCCAAATCATTAATGCTTACTCTTATTGTCGGCATTTTTACCACATTAAGCCTATTACTTCAAGATTTCATTCTTGATAATACTCCATGCATTATTAATAATGATTTCCTCGTTTTTAGTCCAAGCTATTAGGTTCTCCTGCTTGAAGAGCTCCATCAAGTTTTCAACACCATTGATATAGCCCAACGGAGCGTAAAGGGAAAGATACGTACTGGCCCCTCTTATTTCCCTGAGGCGAAGGAACACGTCCCTGTCCATTACCTTGTAAAGTAGCCTATGGGATATCGGTGTTTCAAGCTCTTTCACCTTCTCCGGGATAAGCGGCCTATCCGCCTCTATTAAACCACTTATTAGTGTAGGGCTGATGCCCGTCTTTAAGGATTCTATTCCATACCATGCTTTAAGGTATTCCTTAAACCTCGCTCTCACCTGCTCGACTTTAAACCTCTGATGATATAAGCTCCCCGCAATCAGCGATGCTAATGAAATTTGAATAAGGCTCGTGATTGAGAGAGTTGATAAAGCATCCATACTGGTATGGTAGTATTTGCTTGGCCACTCATTATACATCACGCTGTCCCATCCCCACCCAATCGTCACGTCGTGATCGCTACCGGCCGTATACGGCGACACGCTGTAACGTGTTCCAGGGAGTTTGAACCCGCCGAACGATGAAGCCGTGTCCATAACATACTTAACCGATAGGTATGCGTAAGCCGCTATTGTTGGGTCCATGAAGAGAGGGGGTATCACTACGTTGAGTGTCGAGCCTGTAACATCTTGATTACTCCCCACCATGTCCAAGTTGATAACGGCTTTCGGGGGATTTTTCAGGGCGTTTTTAAGGAATATCGTCCCTGTATACTCGGGGATCCATGCGTGGCAAGAAGGCATGTAGTCCTGGTTCTTCGAGTTTGCTATCGCGAAAGCTATTAATGCGTTTGCAACGCTCCCGCTAGCATTGTCGTGCGCGCCGGGCTTTGGATGGCAGATATGGCTCGTATACAGCACTGTGGGCTCATCCGCGTTGCAAGCTAACAGTGCTAAAATTTCCTCCTCACTATACTCGCTATCTACTTTCCAGCACACAGTTATTTTTCGAGTAGGGTTTTCAATAAGCATTGATTGAAGCCTGAGCGCTGTGATGTAAGGTATGTTCATCACGACTTTATCTAAAACCTCGTTCTTACTTATGAAGAGGCCCGTGTAGGGGACTGCATCCATGAATCTTTTCGGATCATACAACAAGATGAGTTTGGCATCTATCGTCTTGTAAAGGTCATACACATATCCCTTAGCCAGCACGACTTCCCCTTCGCACTCCTCATTAGTGCAAATGGATAATTCCCCGCACCCTTCCCCGGGTGGTGAGTGGGCGGCAACTAGTGTAGGGTAGTCTTTGGAATCGAACTTTTCAATAATAGTGCCTCCTACTTTAAATTCTAAGTACGCTTTTTTCAGATTCCAGCCTGCCGGGATCTCCATGTATCCTTTTACGCCGCCCGGGGTTATCTTTAAAAGCTTTGTTGAAAGGCCCATACCGTTTAAAATCTCCCTCAACTCCTGTATTGCCATGTTCAATTCCCTGGAGCCCTGGATCCTATGATGTCTTGTGATTATGTTGAGGAGGTCTCTCGCCATCGACGCGTGCAAGTTCTCTCTGTATTTCGACACCAGTTCGTGAATCAAGACCCGTCCTCCATTATAAGTTAAATATTGTTGCCAATTATATTAAATTTGGTAACCATGAGGTCGGGATTTATGGTTATCGTCAGTATAACACCTGAAATAGCCATTGAAGGTGGAAGAATATATGCAGGCGGCCTTGGGGTTCTTGAAGGAGATAAACTGCTGGGAGCTGGCGACATGGGGCTTGATTACATGGTTCTTTCCCTTTTTTATCGCCAAGGATACACCAGTATAAACTTTAAGGGGGTTGAGCCGATATTACAACCCGAGGAACAAAGCCACGAGTTCATATCCAAGCTCTCTCAAGAGAGGGAGTTTAGTGTTCTATTACGCGGAGAGGAAGTCATTGTTAGACCATGGGTCTTCAAATATAAGACGGCTAAGGCAGTATTATTCGAAGCCGTGTGCCCGCTCTGGGCTAGGAGGCTAACTGACAGGGTTTACTATGAAAACAGTATTGAAGAAACCTTCTACAAATACGCATTATTAGCGAAGGCGTCTGCGCACTATCTGAAAAACTATGTCGGACTCGATAAGGTGAGCGTTATAGATTTGGAAGAGAGCTATGCGTCACTTATCCTAAACGTGTTGGATGTTTCAAAAATATCGCGCATCATAATTCACACTCCTGGACCCTGGGGTCATCCGAGCTTCCCGGGCGAGTTTATAGCCAGAGAGTTCGGCGTGTTTTTGGGGGACTATATTAATCTAACCGAGTTCTCCCTCTCCAAGTTAGACAAGGGTATCATTGTCTCCAAGAAGCAAGAAGCGGTTGCTGCCGCAATCTTTCCAAAATACAAGGACAAGATAGTTTCAATCACTAACGGGATACATTTAGGAAGGTGGATGCATCCCAAACTTTATGAAGCATTCACCAGCTCAACTATTAGTATTGATCTCTTGAAGAGAGTTAGTCAGGAGTCTAAAGAGAAAATGTTTTCGATGATTAAGAGCTTCAAACACAACGTTAACGTTGATGGAAGAATAGTGATCGCGTGGACTAGGAGGCTGGCGAGGTATAAGCGACCATACTTTGTTACAAGATTCATTGAAGAACACCCAGATATCAACGCATTCTTCGTAATCGCCGGCAAACCTCATCCGAGGGATTCTGACGGAATAGCCTACTTGAAGAAGTTTAAGGAGCTGGATCTAAAACTTACTAATACCGCATACATATCAGATTACAATATTGAGACGGCGAAAACAGTACTTCAAGGGGCAGACTTATTATTGTTTACGCCATTCCCTGGTTGGGAAGCATGCGGCACTAGCTACATGAAAGCCATGGTGAACGGAGTACCAGTCCTGTCCAGCAGAGATGGAGGCGTTCTCGAAGTGGTTGAGGACGGGGTAAATAGTTGGCTATTTGGCAGCGAACTTTCAGACTTCATAAACATATATACTGATCAACGGGCCAGGGAAATCGATGAGAAAGACTACTACGACTTTAGAAACAAGCTGTTATGGATAATTGAAATCTATCAGAAAGACCCTGAAAAATATTGGGAAGTCGCCTTCAACAGTTTGAAGACTGCTCCAGGTAAGGTTGACATTAGAGAGGCGTTGAAAAAATATTATATTACTACGCGGTCTACCTAACTATCAAGACTGAAATGGGTGCATTTATTACGAGGGAAAGGGCGACACTGCCGATCGGGAGTTCACCATACAGTGTTTTACCCCTAGCTCCCAATATTACTAGGTCATACCCTTCTTCAACTATTTCTTTTACTAACCTGTAACTCACACTCTCCATTGAGGGGTCGTATTCGATTAGCTTGTACGAAACATTAACGGGTTCCTTAGCTATTCTAGACTTAGCCTTAACCAACGGGTCCTGGCCTACGGCTTCCCCTTTGCTTTTAACAGTCACTACTGTTATCTTAGAACCATAATGCTTGGCTAAATCAATGGCCAACTCTAATGCCTTAAGACTCGTCTCGCTTCCATCAACTGGAACCAGTATTTTCCTGTAGATGAAACTAATCTTATATGAGGGTTCTTCACCATTCAACTGTAGAATACACCTCTATGTAATTATGTAGCTCTTTCTCGTTAAAAAACATCTTTTAATCCTCCCACACCGAGCAGTTTGTCGGTTTCCTCGACCACTTTTTCGAAAGGCAATCTGATATCTGCAATAGCGTATAAGGCATCCATGTTTTCTGGCACCACTATTGATTCCTGGTGAATAGCCTGTATGAGCGAGATATTGCTATCGGATACTATTATAGTGTTTTCGAAGACAATGTTTTCGTAAATATCGTTCCTGCTTCTCAGGAAGTCCCGTGCGGCCTCGACTAATTTGCTGGTGGAGTCTATGCCGGTTTTCTTAGGGTTCACCAGAAGTATTCGAGCATGCTTGCTTAAAGCCTCGATGACTTGCGACCTAGTTACGGGTGAAGCCACGTCTATGTCTAGATATTGTACATGCATCAGGGTTGTCGGAACAACCACAGCCTGGCTGATTATTTTCACGCTAGGTAAGACCAGCATTGCATCCTTCCCATGATGGCTAACATCCTCTAAAGATTCGAGTCTTATAGAGTTAATGGGTCCTCTGGCATCCTCCTTGGGGTCTGCCCCTCTTCTAATCACGAGGACTCTAGCGCGTTTAACGTTAAATTCTCTGTGCAACGCGCAGAGAACTCGAAGTATTCCAGTCGTGTTACAGCTTACCACTCTAAGGTATTTTCTACCAAAGGCTTCATCATAATTGCAATAAGTGCTGTAGCTTAGCTCCGCTACCTCAGGCTTTTCTCCCCCTTGAAAAATGGCTGGTCTTCCAGCACCCTTATAGAGTGAAAGATTAGCCGCACCCTTACTGTTCGGCGACGCGTCAATTATTATGGATGATTCTTCGAGAAATTCTTGAATGGTTCCTTTCGGCGTGATTCCGGTTGATTCGAAATCGCGCCATATATCCTGTGGAACGTAAATGTTTATGCCTTTCTTGAACGCGATTTTTGAGGAGTAGTCAGGGGTGTACTTAACTATTCCTACGAGCTGGAGCCTCGGATTTTTCAGTATAGCGTCTGCCACTCTCTTCCCTATTGTGCCGTATCCGTTTACCCCTACTTTCACCAATCCTACCAGCCCAAGAACATTTTTGAGGACAATTCCATTGCTTTCAAAGCCGGCAATTCCTCGCCTGAGAGAAACAGTAGCAAAGCGTTCCCGCCGGTGGAGACGTGAATCCTGTTATTCAACCTGCTCTCATCAACCATTGAGCCCAAATGTCCCCCCGCTATCAGCGTGAAAGCGTTACTCATGTAGACCGACTCCAGTAGGTTTAGCGTTCCAGTTCTGAACTCATCCTCTTCAATGACTCCGGCCGGCCCCCTCATCACAATTACCTTTGCATCCTTCAACAAATCTCCATATATCTTGACAGTGTTGTTTCCAATGTCTTTAATTACTCCGCGTATTTCCCCGACATACACGTTTCTTACTTCACCGTTCACCTTAGCCTTGAAGTCTATCGGTGTTTCAATTGGTGCGCCTCTCATCAATATGTAGCGTGCTCTCGGAATAAGTGGCAGTAACCCTTTCTCCTCAAGCACCTTCATATTTTCAACGCCGATATCGATCCCCTTCGCCACTAGGAATAGATGAGCCAGTAAACCTGTTGTGAGGATCCTATCAGCTAACTTGTTCCTCATTAAGTTCTCAATAACGCGCAGTAGCTCGCGAACTTTCGAACCGCCTAGCACATATATTCGAGGGGATTCGAACGAGTTCAATATCCTGGTGATCGCTTGGATTTCCTTCTCAAATACTGGGCCAATACAGCTTGGAAGCGATAATGGGAAACCAACTATACTGGGTTGGCTCCTGTGGGCTGTTGCGAAAGCATCATTAACGTACACATCTACGTTGCTCGAAAGTCTTTTCACCAGCATTGTTAAAGCCTGCTTCTCAGGTGAAGCCTCAATTATTTCTTCGGAAAGCAATCTTAGATTTTCTAAAAGAAGGATCTCGCCGGGCCTAAGATTTCTGATCTCCTCCCTTGCCTTCGGGCCAATTATATCGTCCACGAATTTAACAGTAACTCCAGTGTACTTGGAAAGCAGTTCAGCGTGTTTCTCAAGACTTGTGAAATCCCCCTCTCCTGGGCGTCCTTGATGCGAGATTAGCACCAGTGCTGGGTTGTAATCTTTCATCATTTCCTTAATATATTTCCCATGAACACTTATTCTCCTATCATCCAATATTTCCCCGGTGTCCGGGTCTATAGGTGAGTTGATATCGATTCTTACCAACACTTTTTTCTCCCCGATGTCTAGGTCCCTAATAGTGGGTAGTTTTGGTATATTTATCGACACAAATATACACCAAAATACAATATAGGTGGCCGGGGTTATAAGTTTCAATGGAAGTCTTTAATTAAACATTTTAATAAGTTCAACGACAATTTTTTCATCAAAATTTAAATAAGTATGTAAAAATAAAAAGGGTAAATTATTCTTCAAAATAAATAGCTCTGGTTGGACAAACCGAGGTGCACAGACCGCATCCATAACACTTCGCCTTATCCACCACGGCGAGCCTCTTACCGCTCCCGGACTCTTCGACATGGACTGCGTCGTAATCACAGACTTGTTGGCAGAACCCGCAACCAATGCATTTTTTCTCATCAACTAGTGGGGGCTTCGCCCAAACCCTTCTCGGCTCCGGTTTCAAATGCTTCAGTGCTAATCCCTTGACATCTAAAATGCTTGAGTACCCGTGTCTCTCCAGCCAGGTTACCGTCTCATTCAAGATTCTCTGGAAGACGCTGAATCCTTCAACCAATGCCGCCGTGCATATCTGGACGGCTGAAGCCCCAGCCATGAAGTACTCTATTACATCAACCCCCCTAGTAATCCCTCCGACTCCTATAATTGGAAGCTTAGTACTCCTCGCCGCCTCCGCGACCACGGCTAGTGAAATCGGCTTCAGGGCCGGGCCGCTCATCCATCCATATCCATAAGGTCCTCCGACTATCGGCATTCCGATTTCAACATCTATGTTCAGCGCGGGGCCAATGGTGTTAGTGGCTACGATACCGTCGACGCGGACTTTTTCAAGATCTTTCACCAGCTCTGGAATGTTAGGAGTGAATGGGCTGAGTTTTGCGAAAATGGGGATTGACACAGACTCTCTAAGGGCTTTGGCAGCCTCTACCACGGGACGGTAGTCTTTTCCAATATAGTGAGTGGAAAATTCGATTGCGTCCGCGCCCGCCTTCTCTACCTTGGGCCCCAGTAATGCTAGCTCTTCAGGCTTGTATCCAATGCTCACGAAGAAGGCCACTCCCCGCTCTCTGCAATAGTTTTTAACTATTGGATACTCGCGCTCCAAGTAGTGTTCAGCAGGGATGTCACTCCACAGCTCAGCGTTCAGAAAGGCATGTATAAACCTGTGGTTTCCAGCATCTACCGGGGTTATCCTAACATCTCCTGGTTTCAGGGTTTTCAAATAATAAAACCTTCCCATCCCCCTGTCTACTACTGCCATGCTCGGTCTTGGGACGATGGCGGGTCTGACGCTAATAGTCTTTGCAACAACCCCTCCCACCCCGTTGTCAATCAACAGTTTCATTGTTTCAGCGTCACGGGATATTGGGCATGCAGCATTCATGATAGGGTTTTTCATTTTTATACCAGCTATTTCTATAGATAGATCTACCACACGTTTCACCCACTTCACCGATTAATAGTTAATTACTCAAGTAAAAAAGTTTTATCAACACTGAATAGCATTCAAGGGTGAGACAGCCTGATGGAAAAAAATGCGGTAATTGTATAAGCGTGATTTAAAAACTTATCCACATAATGGATAGTCTTCGGGAACCTTCGCTCTGAAAAACGTGCCAGTTTCAGGATCCTGAAATAAACCTACTTTAACGCCTTTCTTACCGCGAGGATTTAACTGCCAAACCTTCTTCGGGATTAATTCAAGTTCTTTTCCAGTCGCTGTTCTCACCTTAACTGGCTTGTCGCAAGGCATGTTTCCACCTCACCAATTATTTAGACTGTTAAAGCTTTTATAACTTTACGTTTTAGTACATGAAAAAATGTCATAACTTTTAACAAACTCTTCAACAAAAATAATTTATTTAAAAAGGAGAGGGGATTTTTGTGATCCTTAACAGCGAAAATATTTTGTATTAATATCAAGGCTTTTCTAGAACGTCTAACTGGTATTCTCCTTTAGCGAGGAGCTTATCCCATAGCTTCTCAACGACCTTGTGAACGTAATCGATTGATTTCTCCTCGTCGATGTTTAAGATAACCCTGTCCTTCATTACTAGCTTTCCATTAACAATAACGGTTTTCACATCTCTGCTATTCACAGTATTGATTAGGTGTCCATATACTGTTTTAGAGTTAACCGGCGTTGATGGAAGTTCAGGTTTTATCAAAATGATATCAGCTTTCTTACCAGCCTCTATACTTCCCAGCTCCTTCCAAACCTTGAACATTCTGGCTACATTTACTGTGGACATTTCGAGTATTTGAAGAGGTGTCGTGATCCTGGGATCTCTTCTCCAAACTTTATGTATGAGATATGTTGCGCGCATGTTTTCGAAGTGGTCGAAGATGTATCCATCATTGCCGATCCCAACGTTAATGCCATGCTCTATCATCTCCGGTATCTTGGCAACACCTACCGCGTTCAGCATGTTGCTCATAGCGTTATGGGCAACATGTGCTCCTGTTTTTCTAATGATCTTGATTTCATCATCGGTCGCATTGACCACGTGCACTAGTATGACATCGTCTCTTAGAAATCCGAGTCTCTCCATTCTCTCAATGGGGCGTACGCCATATCGCTCAATACTATGGTAGACGTCCACTAAGCCTTCTTCAGCATGGATTGACAGCAAGGCATGGTATTTGTCGGCCAGCTCTCTCGCCCTCACGAATAGATCGTTTGAGACCGTGAAGCTGGCGTGTAGATAAATCGCGCCCTTAACCAGTTTTGCCTCATCCATATTGTTCTTCCGTATGAAGCGTTCATTCTCCTTGAGGCCCTCTACACCTTCTTGTAAGCTACGTCTCTGGGTTGCCTCGAAGCTTAAGTAACCCCTTAACCCTACCTCGTTAACGGCTCTTTCAATGTAATCGAGAACACCGTTTATAGCATTTGGCGCGCTAATATTATCGAAGAAGAAGGTAACCCCGGATTTAACAAACTCTATTGAACCCATCAATGCTGAAGCATATGCTTCTTCGTGAGACAATAATACGTCGAGGGCCCACCAAATCCTCTGCAGGTTCTGCTGGAAATCCGTAGGGGGGTCTATTTTCATAAACCAAGGACTACCCGTTAATAGGAGACCGTAGAAGTGGGTGTGAGCGCACATTAACCCGGGTAATACTATATGGTGTCTCGCATCAATCATTTCCTCGGCCACGTATTTCTCCTTTCCATCTCCAATACCTACATCTATGATCCTATCTCCGGAGATGGCTACATACCCGTTTTCAACTACTCTTCGTTCCTCGTTCATTGTAACTATTAATCCATTGGATACTAGAATGTCGACCTTGTCCCTCAAGAATCCCACCTTCGCTTCTAATATTTCAGTTCCACGGTATTTAAGCGTGTCGACTTTTATTGTACTTCTTCAACTCCCCGATCGTTGTAATGTATGTGGCTAAGACTATTAACACCCCTCCCACGAGCTTATATAGTACAAGGTCTTCAAGCCCCATGAGTAGTGAGAATTTTAATGCGAATACAGGCTCTAACAAGAAGATTATCGCAGCAGAGCTAGCGGTAACATAATTTTCCCCTTTAACTTGGAAGTGTGTGGCTCCAAGCGAGCACGCTACGGCAAGGTAGGCTAATTATGTAATGGCATTCAATGATAGTTCACCCCCATTCTCCACTATGAAAACATATGGAGCTAGAATTAACGTAGGAGTGAACATTCCGTAAAGATACTCCAACAAACTGGAATCGCTGTACTTGCTTACCAATATTATTTGAGCAGCCCATGAGATAGACCCTATGAAAACCAAGCTCTCGCCCAATCCCCCCGAGTTTGGGGGCTTGTCAAAATATATAGTCCGGATATCGCTAAAACTAGTGAGACAGCGTGAGTTAAACCGTACTTCCTCGCTAGAAATCCTGCATATAAGTGCACGTGAACAGTGTTCAACCCGGTTATGAAAGCACTTGTTGAAGGCGTTACGTACTGCGTCCCCAACCCCTGTAGAAGAAGCCCAGCAGTGTATGTAACCCCAGTGTACAATCCTTTAATGAAGCTTTTAGCATCAATTCCTTGCCGAGCATGTTTAGCCGCGAGCAGTATTGTTAGGATTAGAATAGAGATGAGACCCCTGTAGAACGTGTATGAAAACCCGGGGATCTCTTCAACGGATAGCTTGATGAATGAGAATGAAGTGCCCTATATAGTTGTGGTTAAAACCAAAAAAGAAAATGCCTTTTATTTTCCCCCTCTTGCTAAAATGAACCATGGGCTCACGTCCTAGTTTTTCTTAGTTTTTACTTGAGATAGTATTAAGAAGAGAAGAAGATATAAAAGAATGAGATATAAAAACTAACCTGGTACGATTTTGGTTCCGGCACTACCTTTGATGGCCTCGTAAGCTTGGCTCAAGTGCGCTATTATTGCTAATTTCCCACCGTTCTGCACAAATCTTACTCCGGCCAGTACTTTCGGGCCCATACTTCCCGGCTTGAAGTGCCCCTCCTTATAATACTTTAATGCCTCGCCAGCTGTCATCTGGTCTATAGGCTTAGCGTCAGGCTTTCCGTGGTTTAGATATACTTTTTCCACATCTGTAAGAATTAACAGTATATCTGCTCCGACAGCGGTAGCCATCCTCTCCGCTCCTAAGTCTTTATCGATGACGGCTTCCACGCCGTGCAGTTTTCCATCGTCATCCATGTAGACCGGTATGCCTCCCCCGCCATCAGCTATTACGATAAATCCATCATTCACTAGTTTCCGTATAGCATCAATCTCTACTTGTTTAACCGGGTCTGGGGATGGCACCACTCTTCTATAACCTCCGCGTGGATCGGGCTTGAACACCCATCCAAACTCCTTAGCCAGCTTATCAGCCTCCTCTTTTTCATACCAGGGGCCAATGTACTTGGTCGGGTCTTTGAAGGCTGGGTCATTCTTGTCGACAAGGGTTTGCGTCACGATCGTCACTACGCCTTTAACCAATTTTCCCATGAGGTTCTTCTCTAACAACTTATTGTACAGTGCTTGTTGCAGGAGAAATCCTAGCCATCCCTGGCTCATTGCCCCGGCGATGTCAAGGCTCATTGGTGGAAGGTTTTTCTCCTTTAACCCTGCCATCATCCATTCGGCAATTATGCCGACTTGGGGGCCGTTTCCATGAGTCACTACAACGCCGTATCCTTCTCCAATTAGTCTTGCGATGAATTCCGCAGAGGTGTACGCGTTTTTCCAATACTCTTCTACCGTTCCCTTATCGCCCTTGCTCTGGAACGCGTTCCCACCTAGAGCTACGACTATAACCTCCTTCTTCGCGTTCATATCATGCACCTCTCCATTTATCAATAAAGAATGAATCATTAAGCTTTTAAATCATGAAATCGGGAATACCTTCAGGAGTGTAGGAAATTTTGGTTTAACCCCATGTTTTCTCAAGACCTCTTTCACATGTGGATATAGAATAACGTATTCCTCGTCGATACAGGATGGAAGAGCTGGATGTATTTTCGAAAACTCCTTCTTTAACTGATTGTAGGATTCGGGGGTTGAAAAACTCAGCATTACTGCAGGATAGACTTCAGCACACGGTTTAAGCCCTGATTCTACGAGGTTTTCAAGACCTTTCAATTGAAGCTTAAAAAAGAATGGATCAGCCCCCGTTAGAACATAGAATTCCTCGCCTGAGGTTCCCTTGAAGTTAATCCTCACCACTATGTTTGAGAACTCGGCAAGGCTTTCAGCATAGCTTGGATCGTGCCCTATGAGTAGCCCGTTTGTTTCAAGAATGAATGTGAATCGTGTTTCAGAGAAAAGCTGGATAATCTTTAAGAGATGGTTCTTTGATAGTGTCGGCTCTCCTCCGCTCAGCCTTACATACTCGTATTTATTTCTAGCCGCGATTGAGTATATTTTTTGGAATGCAGAATCGGCGGACTCAAACCAGCCTCCAGTTGATACGTGACTGAATCTCCAGCTCCAGCAGAAACAGCATCTCAAATTACATCCTACTACATCCCCTGTGGCTATGCCACCGTACCATTTTCCGCCTCTAAACCTGTAGTACTTTCTCTCTTCTCCTGCAACAGTATATCTGCACACGGCGTTTCGAACGGCCTCTGACAAGGTTAACGGATTATACCCGGGCATTTTAACCATGTTATAATTATTGAAAACCCTTATTGAATCTTTCAATTATCGCGTTTACTAATTTTGGAAGAGTTCTGTATTCTCTTACACTCTTTAAAAGAATGCTTTCTAATTCGCTCAGCCTTCTCTCAAGCCTGGAAGCTATGTAGTTTAAAGACTGCACAACCCCATTGTACTTACCCAGCAATCTCATTGAAAAACCATACTTGCACTTCAAACAGCGTTCACACTTTAAGCAATTCATTACGTTTTGTAGACAATATTTCTTCAAGGGTTCCCCTACTCTAAATCTACTGGATAGTAGTTTGGAGAAATGCCTGTCAACGGGTGCGTATAAAGTATTACCATACCCGTGAAGCATTAGAGCGGAGATAGTTTTAGGACCTATGTTTCCAACTCTTAATAGGTTTAAAACAGCATCCTCTGACATGTGTAAAGATAAATCTATTTCTTTGAGAGAATTTCTAAGTCTTCCCAGCGATTGAGGAATATATGAGGAGTAAACGTTGGATATGTCAACCCCTCGCAGTAGATCCCGAGACCATTTAATCGTGTTTCGAAAATAATCAGTGTTTCTCGAGAGAATAATTACTTCTAAAATATCTCTAGCGTCAAGAGGGCTGTACATTAGTGTAACTCTTCCCACAATTTCTTCTCCTAATTCATTAGATAATTGTTTAAACAATGCTTTCTTGTTCAATCCTAGAAGAGCGGGAATATGAATTCTTTCCGAAGGAGAAACTAATGATGTATCGCAAATGGTGGAAAGAGAATCCTCGATGAAAATACATTTCAAACCTTTTGAAACACCATGTTTCTTATTGAATATGAATCCGTTAGCCGTTTCCTCTATTTCGAAAAATGGGAGAAGATATGAATACATAAGTGTTAAACCATAATGAATTCCATTTATCCTCATTTTTCACCATTGACTACTTTATTAATTGATTCATTTTTAGGTGATGAAGTAAGGAATGAAATGAATAGAGGAGGAAAAAGAAGGTAGTTATTAAAAGGTCATTCTCCGAGAGTCATAGCCATTACGGCTTTTTGAACATGTAGCCTGTTCTCTGCTTCCTCGAAGTACAGGCTCTTCTCATACGAGTCTAATACTTCATCGGTTACTTCTTGACCTCTGTCGGCAGGTCCGCAGTGCATATAGTATGGTTTCCCAGCCTTCTCCAACCTCTCCCTTGTCACGATCCAGTTCTTGAACTTGTCTTGATAAGCTTTCGCACCCTCCTTGTCCACGACGCTGTTGTATGGTGGGAAGAAGCCCTTCGGGCTCCATGCTTTCGGATACACGATGGTTGCGCCTTCAAAGGCCTCGTCCATGTCGTACACTATCTTGAACTCGGAGCCCCAGTGCTTCGCGTACTCCTTTGCCTTGTTCATTGCCTCATCCATGAGTTCGAATCCTGGTGGGTGCGCAACATATACGTCGGCGCCCATCATAGCGAACATTGCGGCAACATCCTGAGGGACTGCAAGAGGCTTTAAGCCTCCGCTGTACGCGTAGCTTACCACAACCTTCTTTCCCCTCAGGTCTTTAGGCCAGCCGAGAGCGTCGAAGGCTGCTTGAGCGTCGGCTAGAGCCTGGAACGGGTGCCATACATCGTCTTCCATGTTTAAGACAGGAATGTCAGCCCATTTGGCAAACTCCCTAATGATCCTGTGACCTCTGCCAATGATCCATTTAGCGGCATCGCCGTAGATCCTGATCGCGATTCCATCACCATATCTGCTCAGCACTCTTGCAACATCGCTAATGGCCTCTGTCTGGTATGGGATCATGTCCTCTGGAAGGGTTGGGGCATATACCTGGTCTGGGCTTATATACGTTGCCTGACCTCCAAGCTGATATATTCCGGTCTGGAAGCTGTTTCTCGTTCTAAGGCTCTTATTGTAGAAGATGAGATATAGCATTTTCCCATCGAGCCACGCTACCTTTCTAATGCCGTTATGATACATTTCTCTAAGTTCTCGCGCAGCCTTCAATACTTTCAACACGGTATCGATGTCGTGATCATAGTTTGACAGCCAGTCTTGGCCGTGTAGAAGTCCTACGAACCAGGGCTTTCCTCTACCCATGATTTGATCCACCTTTTTGCTCCGTAAAAGATATCCGTCTCTATTGTATATAAATGTTGAATCTCAGTTATACCACGGTGTATATTTTACAAATATACTTCTACATATTCTATTAGTACTCCAGTATTACCGGTCTGCCGAACTTGCCTAATTCCACGGAGTCACCCGGGCTTCCAGGCACGGGTACTGCCCTAAACGCTAAAGGCTTCTTCTTAACTAGTCGTATAGAATAGGCATCTAGTACGAGTTTCTCAAGGTTTTGCTTCTCGTTAGGTATTACGACCATGTCCACTCCCGCAACACAGGTGGATGCGAAGCGGAGGAAATCCCTTGCTCTTAAGAGTTTTTCAGAACCATATTTAATCAGCAGTGAGTCCTCCGCGTACGGTAGCATAACCTCGTTGAAGCCCACGGCCTTCTCCTTATCCATGTTCTTTCGAATTAGCTTGTTGATTAGACCAATCCCGTAATTAGACCCTGGTTGTAGAAGACTGTAACCAAGTTTTTCGAATAATTCGGCTACGCTGTTCTCCATCCAGGGTGATAAGCTGTAATCAATCTTTACGGGGATACCAACATGTTTTTCAACAAGGTTTGTAACGTGATGAATCCTCGCAAACATTATTTCAAAAGCCGCTTGGATATTTCCGAGTTTCACCATCTCATTAATGAGGGCTCCAGGATAGAGAAAAGCCAACCCCATCCTAACTTTAATTGTGCTGGAAGAATCTGGGTAGTATGGTGTGGTGAAGTCTCTTGAGTGGAATCCTAAGGCAATCCTTGTCGCGTTCACAGGATTCTGCTCCGCGGCTTTGGAGATTATTTTGCAAGCTTTTTCAGCAAACACTAAAGGGTCCTCGCCGCCATAGAGGATGGGAACGTATAAACCATTCCCCGTTAAATACACTGCGGTCTCTGGGCTTAGCGCTCCTATTCTCTGGTAACCTACTGATACAATGAGACTCGAGCTAGCCAAGTATTCAACGATCTTTTCTGCTAATTGAGGACTGAGACCAGGGAATGATAGCCTTTTAGTGAAGACACTGTAGCCCTGCTCGCTCAAATATTTCTCCACAGAATTTAACAACGCTTCAGCCTTAACCAGTTCATTATAAGCATCGTCAAGGCGCCTTGCTGAAGAGAAGTATGTTACTGCCCTGACAACCAAGTCCTCCATATTATCAACCATCTTTTTAACAACTGCCTTCATATATATATTTGGCAACCTAGTAATTTAGTCAAGGGGTGATAAACCATGGTGTCGAGCCTGAAAGGCAGAGACTTCCTCACGCTAACCGAGTATACTAGAGAGGAACTATGGTTTATGCTTGAAACAGCCGCGCAACTCAAGCAGCGGTACTTGACCGGTGAGAGGATAATACCCGTTCTTCAAGGCAGACACCTCGCAATGATCTTTGAGAAACCAAGCACTAGGACAAGGCTCAGTTTTGAAACCGCTATGAAGGAGTTAGGCGGGGACGCGATCTATTTGAGCTCCAGCGAGTTGCAACTAGCCAGGGGCGAGACCATTGAGGATACTGCGAGAGTATTGTCAAGATATGTTGACGGAATAATGGCGCGTGTATACGAGCACTACAAGATTGAAAAACTGGCCGAGTATGCTAGTGTTCCAGTTATAAACGGTTTAAGCGATCTACACCACCCCGCTCAAGCACTTAGTGATGTTTTAACGATTATTGAAAAGAAAGGTAAAGATATTTTAAAGCTGAAGATAGTGTTCGTTGGGGATGGGGGAGACAACGTCCTCCACAGCCTAATGCTTGCGGTGGGAATATTAGGGGGTAGAGTCATCATTGCCTCTCCCAGAGGATATGAGCCGCATCCAAGCGTTGTTAAATTGTTCAATGAACACGCAGCCCCGAATGGCGGTTCTTACGAAGTTTTAAGAGATCCATACCAGGCTGTTGAGAACGCGGACGTAGTGTACACGGATGTATGGGTTAGCATGGGGCAGGATAAGGAAAGGGAGAGAAGGATTAGAGATTTAGAGCCTTACAGGGTAACGGTGGAATTGATGAGTAAGGCTAAGAGTGATGCAATATTCATGCACTGTTTACCCGCCCATAGAGGCGAGGAAGTTGTTAACGAGGTAATCGATGGGAAATGGAGCGTTGTATGGGATCAAGCTGAAAATAGGAAGCACGCCCAGAAGGCAATTCTAGCTCTCCTCATCCCATGAGTTAGAAAACATTTTTTAAATATAAAAGAGTGTATATTTCCTAAACCGAACGGTAAACTCTGGTGAAAAATATTGGCTATGAAGATTAACAGGGTGATAATTCGACTTAATACGATTTTAACATCTAAGCCGATTCTACCGAAAATCCTCGTATTGGTTCTTATGAGCGCCATAATAGGGTATGGTTTATTCGTCCGTTTTGCCCCCTTCTACCTTAATGGGTTTGAATTCTTCGAATACGACTCCTACATTGAGTATTGGCAGGCTAAGTATGTTTTTGAAAAAGGCATCCTATCATGGTACTCTCTTACAAGGGAGAACCCCGATACTCACATATTCTGGTATCCCTGGGGCAGGGATATCATATACACTAGCTACCCGCTCCTCCCCATGTGGATTGGCGGGACTTATTCGCTAATCCAATATACGGGCCTCGGCTTAAAGGAATGGGCAGTGTTACAACCATTGATATTCACCCTACTCGGCCTCATAGCAGCATACCTCGCGGCAACTCAACTCTCAGGGGGAAACAGGTTCGCGGGCTTACTGACCTCCTTCCTCCTGGCTTTTCTCCCGGCCGCTAACGATAGAACCCTTATCGGGTTTGTTGAGAAAGAAGGTGTTTCAATATTCTTCATATTTATGTTCCTCTTCTTCTACGGGAAAACGGTTTCATCGCTTAAACAATCCTTTGGGAGGAAAACAATACTCTACTCCGTGCTCACAGCTTTATTCCTGGGCTTCGTCGGATGGTTGTGGGGAGGCTACATCTTCCTACTCGGCTCTCTCACAGCATACTTCATAATTTCGCCCTTGTTCCTGGGGAAGGAGTTTAATGAAAAATTCATTAAAACGAATATATTGATCATTGGGCTTTCAATGCTTTTCACAGCTCCATCGCCCTCGATATTCGGACAGCTAGGATTCTACCCTCTCAGGCTTTCAGGCATCGGCTGGCCTATCCTAGGCAGTTGTCTAATACCCATGCTATACTATTACCTAGGCATTCAGTACAAACGGTTAGGACTCAGAAAACCCCTCCTCTCTAAAACCCGATACTTCATGTTGCTTGTCCTGCTAGTTGTTGGCGGCTCCATAGCGATCACCACAGGCGTCCTCGGGTTCGCTGGAAGATGGGCTTGGGCGCTGGGGTTGAGATTTATTCCCGCCGATCCTCTCGTCCAGAGCATTGCTGAGCATCAATCCCCCCTCTCCAGTGCTGGCACCCTGTTTCAAATGCTAAGGAGCTGGGGATTGGACCCGGCTTTCCCATGGTCTATTCTATTCCCCGTTGCACCATTGTCCCTCTCTATTATCGGAGCTTTATATATGATTTTGTATAAGCAAACCCCTGAAACACTGTTCGTCGCAATACTTTTCTTTCTCTCATTCTATTCATATCTCAACGCTGCTTACATGATCGCAATGGCCTCCTACATGGGCACGATTGTCGCAGGTATTTTCCTCGGCTACCTGGTTCAACGCTTAGTACCGACTCAACAAGAAATTCAAGACTATAAGAGGGGACGGGTAAGGGTCACTGGGAGATCTAATAGACTTGTAATACTGGCATTCATAGTCTTATTCCTGGTTAACTCTGCACATATAGCCTACCTCGACTATCAAACTAACTCTTCAATAATTTACACTTTCAAAGCAGGAAACTCCAACCTAGCTCTCTACAGTGACTCGTGGTACAAGATCGTGGAGACTTTGAGAAACGATCTTCCAGTAGACGCGGTGGTGATTTCTTGGTGGGACTATGGATACGGGATCAGCGTCGACGGGGGTAGAGCATCCGTTGCGGATGGTTCCACATTAAACTTCACTCAAATAGGCATACTAGGACTCCTCCTCACCTCCGTAAATACTTCAGAGGCTGCTAGTCTCGCAAAGCTCTTCAACACAACCCCCGGTAAAACATACGTTCTAGTTTTAGAACTATTCGCCATATACGAGGATAATGAAACAGTAATTATCTGGCCCGTTTTATTCCCGAACTCTAGCATGCCGGGAGGCATAGACATACCTAAAAGCATATGGATGATAAGGATCGGTAACGCCACTGTGGACACTCTTAAATCCCAGGGAATCAATGTTTCATATAGAGTTACTTCTGACTATCTTGTGTTAATCGGAAACCAGTTTATCAGCCCAATGTTCAATCAACCAGACAGGCTTCCTCTCATCTATAGGATGATGGTTGACGGTATGCTCTACTGGGGCATGATGAAGAATAAGTCATCAATATTCGCGTGGTACGGTGGTTCAACGTCCCCGCTTAGCACTGCAACCGTAAGCAGGATTAGGGAATTGGTGGGGATAGAGGTTACTCTTGGATTAAATAACCCGGTGATTGACAAAATCCAGGAAAGACCGCTCGCCAACGATACGTTTTTCAGACCCTACGCGATTATCGCTGAACCATTCTATGATCCGAAGACCGATGAGCTGGTAAAGATTGGTGTGAGAAATCCTGACAACCCGTATGAAACCTTTGACGGCGTACTATACAGTGTGGGAATAATCTACGAGATTACAAGTATCCCTTAAACAATATCCCATGGTTTTTAAAGAGTTTTACTGCCATAAGATTTCTGGTGTAGTGAAGTGTTTAGAGCAAAGCCGAGGGATCCTTTGAGGAACGCTATAGAAACGCTTTACAAAGTCAGACTCCTTGGCAACAGGCTTGAGAGCCTTGTTGACCGGATTACTGAGCGTAGAAATGCCTTGTTTGAGAGAATGGTGGAGTTGCAATCTAGAAATGAGAAATACTTGTCGAAGAAATATGCTGAGGAGATAGCCCGTCTAGACAAGCTAGCATCTCGTTTAACGACTATCAGGCTAGTGGTTGAGAAGATCGACCTATCACTACAGTATGCGATCAATATGCGAGAGTTTAACGATCTGTCTAAGGAGTTGACGAGTCTCGTAAGCGATTTGAAGAGGCTTCCAGAGTCTAATCTGCCCGAGCTGAACATGATTATGATGGGATTAGAAGAGTCTGTCCGGGAAATGGCTGAAATCAGTCACGGTGGTGGAGGAGACATAAGCCTCAACGTTGATGGGAGTTATCAGGATGTGAGGAGGATTCTCGAGGAAGCACGCGAGGTTATGAAGAAGAAACTGGAGGTCGACTTAACAGTTTAGAGTTGAAGGGTGTATTTTCTTTCTTCTCTGATTGGGGCGAACCTAACATTGTAAGGCTTAAGCGACTCGATAATGTCCTGTGTTATCCTTTTATAAAGGTCTTCAGGTAGAACTATAAGGCATTCGTTGAAACTCCTGTTAAGCATTGACGAGCCTATAGCGTATGCAAGGCTCTTGTATTGGGAGGACATGTCGACCCCTGGGTCTATTACCCATACTCCGGTTTTACTCTCATCCCTCGTCGCAATAACGTCCGGCTGTAGTGCCTTAGCATACTTGTTTTCAGTTGCTTCGTATCCAAGCCTTTCCAACTCCTCCAAGACTTCGTTCAAAACCTGCTTTCTCGTCGCTGAAACTCTTTGGATACCGGTGAACTTATCCAACTCTCCGTGCTCCTCGGGGTTATATAATGTGTATCTTCCACGGTCAAGCCTGAACAGGAACAGTTTATCAGGATCCTTGTATTTGTCCTTGCTACTGCTGTTAACTGTTACGAGATCTATTTCAAAGTCAAGACTCATTTCAGACCTGGTAGGGTCTTTTTCATGGGCTTTAGAAGCTAATTCTTTCCGAGTGAAGGTTATTTTACCCATCCTGTACAGCTCTTCTGCAACTTCTTTCAACAAGGCCCAGTTAGGTTTCTTATTGAAGCTTTCCGTGGATTCCAACTAGTCATCCCCTTACTGCTTAACTTGTTTTTAATTATGACTCTACAATGCTTATTAACTCATCTGCTAGGGATCTGATCGCTTTAGCGGCTCCCCCATCCTCGTAGGCAAGAATATATGGGACTCCTTGATCAATTGCATCGTTGATAGAAGGGTCTATCGGTATTTTAGCCAGTAGCCTTGTGCCGAACTTGCCGGCTAACTGCTCACCCGTTGATTTTCCGAGAACCTGAGAGATTCTACCGCAGTGTGGACACCTGTAATAGCTCAGGTTTTCAACAATCCCGAGTAGCCTAATATTGTTCTTTGCGGCAAAATTGATTGCCTTGGAAACTATGGTTTCAGAGAGCATGTTGGGGGCTGTTACCACAATAGCTCCAGTCATGGAAGGTATTGATTGCGTAATCGTTATAACTGCGTCTCCTGTTCCCGGGGGCAAGTCAACTATGAGGTAGTCACCTGAGCCCCATTTCACCTTGCTTAGAAGATCGAGGATTGCTCGCGCTACCAGAGGCCCCCTCCACACGACCGGTAGGTCTGGGGAATCCAGCATTAGATTGACAGCAACGACTTTTACTCCAAGGGGACCTTCCACGGGTAAAATATTGCCTTCTTCATCAGCATAGTGTCTTGTTCCATGTAACCCTAGGATTGATGGGATGGAGGATCCATGGATGTCTGCGTCGAGAATTGCCACGGTTCTCGCCCTCTCTGCGAGGGCTAGGGAAAGCATTGACGAGATGAAAGTTTTTCCCACTCCTCCCTTACCGCTTAAAACAAGTATCTTATATTTGAAATTCCCAAGTTTCCTCTCCACATCTTGGATGAGGTTGAATGTTGGTTTAAAAGGAATTTTCTTATAGTTACTCATCTTGACCGCCTACCTTTTCGTTGACGATTATCCCGACTATTCCTTATATATGTATATCAATGTTATAATGGATTGGGGTTTGAGAATGACGTGTAGTAAAGCCCCTGGCAAAATCGTATTGTTTGGGGAACATTTCGTCGTGAAAGGGGCCCCTGCAGTAGGTTTCGCGGTTTCAAAGTATGCCAAAGTTTGTGTTGAAGATGGCAGTCTCAACATTATCTCGAAGCAAACGGGCAGGATAGAGCCGGACTCACTGCTTTACAGGGCTGTTAAAAGACTGATTACAAAAGTGAATTCTATTTTCGAGTGTAGCGAAGATGTCAAAATACTAATTGACTCCGAGATCCCTATAGGAAGCGGCATGGGCTCCTCAGCCGCTTTAAGCGTGGCACTTGCCCACGCTTATTTGACTCATTGTAACGTGGATTTTGACAAGAAGCTTGTTAACGAGATAGCATACGAGGCTGAAAAAGAGGTTCATTCGAAACCCAGCGGAATAGACAACACGTTGGCGACTTTCGGAGGCTTTCTCAAGTACAGGTCCGGGGTTTTCGAGAAACTTGAAGTTAGGCTCGGAGAAGAGGTTTATTTTTTAGTAGTGAATACAAATCTAAGAAGGCAAACCGGTAAAATTGTTGAAGAAGTGTTGAAGCTTTATGAAAAATATCCTGAGATACTTGAGAATGTATACAATGCCGCGTCAGCTTTAGTCGAGAAGGCTTTGAAATCTCTAGAGGAAAGGGATTATGAAAGTATTGGTCGATTAATGTTATTGAATCATGGATTGCTTTGGACTATTGGAGTATCCCACGAAGTCAACGATCTCATAGTCCACAAGCTCGTTGCGAAGGGATGTCTTGGAGCTAAGCTAAGCGGGGCTGGGAAAGGAGGGATAGTGATAGGTCTCGTAAAGGGGTCCCCGGTAGACAAGATCGAAGGAGAGCTGAGAAATGAGGGCTTCGAAGTATTTAGAGTGGCCCCGGATTATGAGGGGGTAAGAAATGTTTGATATAATTAAGGGTCAGCTTCGAGTTAATTTAATAGGGATGAGGAATATAGTGGTCTATGATTTCAATGATTAGACTCCCATGGGCTGACCCTCATGCTTATTGACCGAACCCGCAAAGGCGTGATCAAAGTCAGGGAGAAACCTGAGGTACTGAAGAAGATTAGCCTCTTGATCTCAGAATATCTGACAAAATTCTACTCTTACAACTCCCAAATCAAGGATAAGAATTACTACTTGAAGCCTGTCCACATGGTCGTTAGAAGAGTGCCTGATGGCACCACCGTTAAATATTATTATTATGGTCGATACTGGTATTCCGTTCAGAAGACAAGCGGTTCTAGCAAGATCAAATGGGTTTACAAGGGTAGAACAAAGCCCGATCCCAGCCTACCAGACCCTCCGGTGAACCCGATCGAAGGGCTGGTAATAAAACAGTTAGACGACTACGTGGAACTAGTCTTCCCCAACGAGGAATTATTTAGGCAAATATATGACCAACTAGTCCGAGACCAGCTTCAACAATGATGCGATTTTGCCCAGACCCTAATAATGCTTGAGGATTTAACATTTAAATTAGATAGACGGGTTGAATTGTAACATCCATTTCTTCCGGGATTGTTCAACAACCGGCAGTCTCTCCCTAGCCAACCTTATGTTATCGTAACTTAGCGTGTATTCCATGTATGCTTCCCTGAATCCCATGTCAAGCTCCCTATATCCCAGTGGGCTGAAAACCCCGCTCCTCCCCACGAAGTAATCTCCTGTTTGATCGGCTAGAACAATGTACATCGTGTTCTCATGGGCCCTGGCCGAGGCAAGCATTTCCAGGGACTCTTCCTTCAAAGGCCCCTTAAGCCAGCCTGCTTGAACAAAAACCCCGTCTGCCCCATTTAAAGCGTAAAACCTGAACAGCTCTGGAAAACGGAGATCATAGCATATGGCTACGGCAAGCCTGAACCCTCTAGCATTGATAAACTTGCTTGGGGCCTCCCCGTGAAGGAAGTAATCGGACTCCTTGTATCCCAATGCATCGAATAAATGTATCTTACTGTATAAGGGTACGACCTCGCCTTCGTTTTTCACTAAGACACTCGTGTTTCTAGACCGCGGGGGTTTATCGGTTTTCTCAATAATGTTTACAATGATGTCAATGCTTAAGAGCTCTGATAAACGCTTTATCCGGCTTACGAAATAGCTCTCCTGAACATGCTCACTGTAAGCGTAGACCTCGTGCGGGCTTTTAAATCTTAAAGGATTTAGCATGCTGTACTCTGGAAACACGACGATGTCTGCCTCCTTATGCTTCTCCATCACCATTTTAAACCCTTTCTCGGCATTTTCTATAGGAGTTCCGTTGAAATCTGCTTGAACTATCCCTATAGTTAGCTCCATTTCCTCTCCCATCTGGATTAAATCATCCAACCAGTTAATTAACCCTCACCCTTTGAATGAGCTGGACACCGTATTTTAACCCTGAGAAAGTGACAAATTCAATGGGTGATGCCAATGGCTTTTCCTAACCTGCTGGATTCTGACGCCAAAAACAAGTGTTTAAGGGAGAAGAGAAAAATGTTGATATTTAGCAGGTGCATTGAGAAGGAGCACCCAGAGGTTCTAAACAGGTTTATTGGAGAATACTGCCTTTTTTCAGCCTGTCCAGAGGCAGAGCACGTGAACATGCTTGGCTTCAAGCTCACCGGGGTATTGGCGCGTGGAAGCTATGATGAAGTCGCGGCTTTAACAATTGATGGTAGCATGCACTGGTCCCAGCTCCAATGGATGGTTGGAGGGGGTTTTCAAAATATGTAAACCAACGTGTAGGCGAAAACACATGGTTTTAGTTGAAGGAGAGGTTAGAGAAGTAGGTCCTGAGGCTGTTAAGAAGAGCAGGTACATGTCTGAAATAGAAAAACTTATTGAGTTGGAGAGAAAATAGCAAGACGTGGAGAGCGGTTGAGTCTTACTTAAACAGTGATGAGAATGAGCGACAATCCCCTACTAAGAGTTACTGACTTAGTAATTAGGTATGGCTCGTTCACAGCGGTTAACAAGGTGTCCTTTCAGCTCGCCCCGGGAAATGTATACTGCTTACTCGGCCCTAACGGAGCTGGGAAAACATCAACGATGAAAGCAATCGTAGGCCTTGTAAAACCCGTGGAAGGATCTATAAGCATTTGCGGGAAAAATCCTTCGACGGATATAGATGCGAAGAACTGTATCGGGTACGTGGCAGAGGATCCAATTCTCATCGAGAGCTTGACTACTCGCGAGCACATAGAGTTCGCGGCAACCGTTAGAGGGGTTGGAAAGGAGAGTGAAGAATGGGTTAATTACTTGATTAAAGCATTCGACTTCACATTTAACCTAGACAAGCCTGTTTACACCTTGTCAAGAGGAAACAAGCAGAAAGCTTCACTTATACTTGCTTTAATGCATAAGCCCAAGATTCTAATACTCGACGAGCCATTCACAGGCCTAGACTTTCAGTCTTCAAGCATTCTCAAAAACATCATAGAGGATTGGAAGAGAAGCCGGAATGGAGTATTGATGTCAACCCATATACTAGAGATAGCTGAGAAAATATGTACAAGAGTAGGCGTCATTATCAGCGGACGATTAATCTTTGAGGATGGTACCGAAAATGTTAAAGCTAGACTTCTCGGCGAAGACAAATTTGCGAAACTGTTGAACGAGTTAACAAGCAACACTATCCTGGAGAATAAATGAACTCTCAGTGATTGCGTGAGGGGAAAGATAGTTGGAAGCCTCGCCAACATACTGTACAGGGAGCTGGTCTTCCAGTCCACCACACTACTCAGGCTCGGAGGCTTCCTTAAAGATATGAGTGACACGAACAGCTCCGAGCTTCTCAGGAAGATAGACTCCGCCTTCATGTTTAATAAGATTTTCTCAACGATACTTTTCGCCACTATCCCGTGGCTTTATCTCCTAGTCTTCGCCGCGCATACATCAAGCATTGCGATTAGAGCAGTTGCCATGTCTAGTAGCATAGCCGTTATTTCTCTATTGGCTTTTCTCGAATCACTAAACAATATTGGCGTCTACATGATAAGGCTTCCGGAGGTTCTTAACCTTTATCCTCTTAGTGAGAAGGAAAAACTGTTCTCGATTATAATAATGTATTCAAAGCTTTACGGTGTTCAAGTAACCTCCTTTATTTTATCATCTACGCTGGTGTATGTCACTGTCACGGGGAACCCAGTGTTGGCTTCAATCAATGTAGTGATATCCATACTCTGCGCGGTTTATGGGCTCACCATTGCCTCAATAATGTCTAAGGGATTCTATTATTTCCTCTTGAATGGTGGGGGTAGGTCTCGATACTTTGTATCATCGGTTTTAGGCTTTCTAGCAGTGGTCATGATAATGTGGCCAATAGTCTTAGGGAATATTATAAAAACTGTACTCTCGCTGGTTACTTTCATGGATAACATGGCGATCAGGCTTATTTTCCCCAACCCATTCTTCAATATACTTGAAAGCCTAAACCTGGAGCTCAACTCATTCCTTATAGACTCCATGGGCATATTAGTATATGTCGTGTTAGCGTACGGAGCATTAAAGTTCATGTATCGCGAACTCACCTCTTTGATCAACCCATGGACAGGTTTTAAAACACAAGTATGATATCTCGTTTTAACCCAGTCGCGATGAAACCAAAGTCGATTACAAGGGCAATTATTAATCGTTATCTCAGGGTTGTTTTCAGGCATCCTAGTTATGCAACAGGTTTCTTCACCCCGTTAGCTCTCACAGTATTAAGCCTTCTATCGGGCCCGCATTCTTTCATCGAAGCTACAGTAGTTGCTACTGTAGCAATGATTATTTACCCAGTGCTCATGCTAAGCGTTGAGGCCCATGGACACTTGTTAACGGTTTCCCTACCGGTTAATACAAGCGAGATACATCGCTCAATCCTGATTATCGGGGTAGCCGAGTATTCAATAATTTACACTCTTACACTGCTTTATGCAGGAGTTACCAATGGTTTAACGGTTTCAATAGTGCTGGAAACATTGTTCACAATACCCTTGGTAATAAGCCTGATGATGTTGGAAATATGGCTTTTATTTAAAATGGAAGGGGAGAACTTGTTCACAGGTTCATTTTACATGAAGATTTCGAAGACAATAATTATCTACATAATTTTGTCGGTAACCGTTATAGCACCAGTCTGGGGGTCGTATTTCTTCGCATTACTCGTCCTGGGCGGATTGTACAAGACTTTAATTCCTCTGACGCTATCTCTCATAATCTTGATCGTCTCAA
>Ga0081519_100001_pt2 | contig 72585 bp, 77 predicted proteins | sample ConSprmetagenome_FD_70987 | JGI IMG/M metagenome (GOLD analysis project Ga0081519, IMG submission 70987) | Hot spring microbial streamer communities from Conch Spring, Yellowstone National Park, USA - C T=80-84 v2 (version 2) | ecosystem: Environmental > Aquatic > Thermal springs > Hot (42-90C) ...
TATGTAGATGTATTGAACCCCTGGTACTACTGGAGCGCCTGCATCAGCATCAATAACGAATCCTAGTACTGATCCGTCTACTTCGAGGGCTGCTGTCGCCTCGTTCAGGCCTTGCTACGTCACCTCCTTGCTCTTCTGGATGGTGTACATTCCCATGTTCATCACTACGAAGGCCAGCGCCGTTGCCACTATCACGAAGGCTATTAGGACGATCGCGGCCTCAATCCCGACGATACCCTTCTTAGCCATACATGCCCCACCACTTTAAGCCTTGCACACCGTTACTTAGAACCCTCGCCGGAAATTCGTCCACCCGCCGACGCGGAAACATGCGCTGAAAAATCGCCGAGCCGGCGAACCAAGCACGGCTTCCAGCGGCTGGGCGAAGGCGGTTCGGGGACTCCTTGATGCCGAGTCCCCGACCACCCTTCACATCATCCCTTCTGGTTTAAACCCGGCTAACGGGTGCTCCAGCGCATTTTCAAATACTCCTCCGTGCCTACGCCGGCGGCTTTGACGAGCTCTTCGTGAACCCTCCGGTGCTTCGAGAAGGATAGGTGGAGCTCGTAGAGGTGCATCGCGGGGCACGCTACGCACCCGATCCTCGTGAAGCCTTGATCGTAGAGAGGGTTGAGAGGGATTTTCACGGAGTAAAGATATGCTTGGACTAGGAGCCTGGGCCAGTGCTTGATCGGGAGGGCTCTTTTAACCCCTGGGATTAACGGGTTGTAGCCCAGCCTGGGGGTTCTAGCGCGGTTGAAGCTCTCGTAATCCCTGGCCCCGTCGAAGTAGAGTTTCAAGCCGCTACTACCGTAGAATCTTCTCAAAGGCTCAAGCTTCAAAATCCTCGTACACCACCTATCATCCACGCTCATCAATCCCTTCTCCCCCACCAGGTCGACCGCTTTAACGGCGGGCTCAAGCACGACCAACTCCACGCCGAGCCTTGAAGCCACACGCTCAGCATAGCTGAGGCTCTCCGGGAACTCTAGACCGGTGTCACTGTAAACGGCAACCACCCTGCCCGGTCCCAGGGCCTGTGCCGCGAGGGAAAGTGTTGCTGTTGAATCGGCCCCGCCGCTGAAGGAGACGGCGACCCTTCCGGAGCCTTGAATACTACGGTAGGCCTTCTTAATGAAGCCTACTGCTTCGCGAACACTCTCGCGTAAAACCTGCTCGTTGAATTTGACAACATCCTCCGCCCCGCCGCGCGCCAGCTTCCTGAAGCCCAGGGGGGCTAGATCCTTGATTTTGAAGCGCCTCCCGCCTTCCCCAACCCTTCTTCCAACACCCACGTAATCCCCCATTCTCACTAAAACCATGCTTGAGGAGCCGCCGCACTCTTCGGGGAGCTCGACCTGCTTCCCCTTCAAATGCTTCGCAAACCCTATCTCGCAGGCCTGAGCCCCTTGTGATTCGAGAAGGCTTGCCAAAGCCCCTGTTGGAGATAGAACCCAGCCCTCCCTCAAACTGTAGTAGGCAACGCCCAGTCTTAAAGCATGAGCATGAAATTCGAAAGCATAGTCAACCTCACTGCTCCAGGATGGAACCCTATGGAAAACCATGAGGTCATCCTCGAAGCCAGGGTTCACGTGGAAGTACTTCCTCACGAGCGAGCTTACAAGCCTCCTCTCCCACGCCCCCGCGAGCCAGGCATCACCCTTTATTCTCCACCCTCCCCTCCTGCTTAAAACCGGGGTAGCGGGCTCCTTAACCCATGATAGGAAATACATTGCCGCGCACTCTCTCCGATTAGCGAGCTGTTGACGCATGGAGTGATTATACTGTTAAGCCTGTTTTAATTGTTAAACAACAATATTTTAGCATGGAGGTCTGTATGAACAGGGCGCTAGTCGCCGGCGGGGCAGGCTTCATTGGAAGCCACCTGGTAGACTACTTGCTTGAGAGAGGTTTTCAGGTGAGAGTTGTAGACAACCTGAGCAGTGGTAGGCTTGAGCATGTTTCACACCACTTCGGGAGCGAGCTTTTCGAGTTCGCTAAGGGGGATTTGAAAAACCCCGAGGTGGCGTTGAAAGCCGTCGAGGAGGTTGACACGGTTTTCCACCTGGCCGCGAACCCTGAGGTAAGGCTGAGCGTTACGGAGCCTGCAGTACACTTCAATGAAAACCTGCTCGCTACTTTCAACCTGCTCGAAGCCTGTAGGAGGAAGGGGGGTGTTGAACTCTTCGTTTTCGCGAGCTCGAGCACGGTTTACGGTGACGCCAGCGTGCTCCCGACCCCTGAAACCCATGAGATCAAGCCTATAAGCGTCTACGGTGCCAGCAAGGCCGGTTGCGAAGCCCTGTTATCATCATACTCACACCTCTACGGTTTCAAAGGGGTTTCACTACGCTACGCCAATATCGTGGGGCCTAGGCTGAGGCACGGCGTGATATATGATTTCATCATGAAGCTCTCCCGAAACCCTGGAGAGCTTGAAATACTCGGGGACGGCTCCCAGAGGAAGAGCTACCTGCACGTAAGCGATGCTGTTGAGGCAACGGTCGCGGTCGCCGAGAAATCATCAAGCACTTACGACTGCTTCAACGTGGGGAACGAGGACTGGGTGACGGTCGCGGAGATAGCTGATATTGTTTCGAGAGCAATGGGGGTGAAGCCTCTTTACAGGTTCCTCAGCATGGTTAGAGATGGGAGGGGCTGGCCGGGAGATGTGAAGCTCATGCTCCTCAGTATTGAAAAGATTAAGAAACTGGGCTGGGCCCCGAGGCTCTCGAGTAGGGAGGCGGTTGAGGAGACGGCTAGGGCACTGGTCAGGGAGCTAGGCTTGAGGTAGCGTTGAAAAACGGCTACCACATCGTGATCAGCAGCCTGGTTATCAGGGCCCCAGCGTAGGCGACGGCCATCATCAACGCTAACGTTAACACTACATGCTTAGCGCTCCTCGTCTCCGAATATACTGCCGAGAGAGTGGCTACGCAGGGAACGTAGAGCACTGTGAAAACCGCTAAGGGGATCAGCTCAGCATCCGTCAGCCCTATCAGGGATGTTGCCTGCCTCACCGTTGAAGAACCCGAGACAACCAGTAGCGTGGAAATGAATAACTCCTTGGCGAAGAACCCTATCAGCAGGGAGAACAGCACAATCCAGGCCCCGGGGCCGGAGACCCCGATGGGCTCTAGCAGGAGGGTTAAAACCCTCGAGGCCTCCGCGGCGATGCTCTCCGAGGGGTCGAGCGTTAGCTCGAGGGATGTGGAAACATGTGTTAGAAACCACACCGCGACACTAGCGGACAGAATGACGAGCCCCGCCCTCTTAACGAAATGTTTCAGATCGCTCCAAACCATCCACCATAAAACCCTCGCAACGGGCTTGTGAACAGGCGGCACCTCCAGGAGCAACTCCGGGCTCCTCCCCCTTGGCTTATCCTGAAGCCTGTATAAAGCGTAGTTCACAGTGATGAATGCTAGGAAGGCCGCGAGATACCCTGTGATCACGAGGAGGCTGCTCGAGAAGGTTGACAAGGCTGTGGAGAGGGCGAGTAGGACTATCAGCCGTGCCTGGCAAGGAATGAACGGCAAGGTTACAGTGAGCCTCAGCCTCTCCCTCAAGCTGATGCTGGCTCTCGTGGCAAGGATTGCCGGCACGTTGCACCCCAGCGAGAGGGTTAACGGGAATATTGAAGCACCCGACAACCCTATTTTCGAAGTCAAATAGTGCGCGCCAATAGCCATCCTGGGCAGTACGCCGCTGTCCTCGAGCATCGAGAGGATCAAGCTCACAACAAGTATCAGGGGGATAAAGGTTAACACCGTCCCGACGCCCCCGACTACTCCCTCGGCTATTAGAGAGGCTGCTACCGGGTTTCCAACCGCGTCCGCAACCCACTCCTGAACCGCCCCCAGGTACTCCTCCATCAGCCCTGAAACACTGTATTTCTCAACAGCCTCGGCCAGCTCCTCCTGTCCGAGAATGCTGAGCAGGGTGTTGAGAGGGAAGCCGGTGTTTATAGTGAAGGCTGCAAGGAACATCAGCGCTAATATTAGAATGCTCGCAACCGGGCCGATCACAGGATTATAGAAAAACCTGTACTTGAACCCTGCGCTCGCAACCTTTTTCTTAACGATCCCGGCTCCCAGCACCTCCAGGATGAACTGGAAGCGCTTGGATGCTGTGAAGGCCGCTAAATCCCTGCATATGATCCTTTGAGCTTCACTCCTGACGGCTCTAATCTTGTTCAAAACCTCCTCGCCAGCCTCTCTCAGCAATTTCTCCTCGAGGTCTGCATCGCCCTCCAGCAACTTAACCGCGAGCCACCTAGACGGGTATTTAGGAAGCACCCTGTGCTCCATCATTATTCTTTGAACCGAGTCCACGAAGGGCTCGAGCTCGCCGTAGCTCAGCTTTAACGAGGGCTCGCCCGGGGACTTCGACACTGTCTCAAGGATTTCTTCTAAGAGTGCTCTAAGCCCTCTATCATCAACTATTGACGTCGCCACTACGGGGGCTTTGAGCCTGCTCTGGATTAAATCATAGTTTATATGTATCCCGTACGAGTGGGTGAGATCTGTTTTCGTGAAAGCTACGATAACATTGCCCGTTAGCTCCAAGGCTTCCACGGCTAGGTAGAGGGTTCTCTCGGGAAGAGTTGCGTCCACGAGCACCACTACCGCGTGAGGCTCGCCGCTGAGAATGTACTCCCTAGACAGCTTCTCCTCGAGCGTGATGGCTGAGAAGCCGTATGTTCCGGGCAGGTCTATGAGCCTGATCTCCCTCCCCTTATACTTTACGACTCCTTCAACCCTCTCAACAGTTGTGCCGGGCCAGTTGGCAATCCTGACATCCCCGCCGGTGAGCGCCTTGAACAGTGATGACTTGCCCACGTTCGGTTGACCGATGAGGGCCACCCTTACCTCCATCCAGCACCCTCCCCCGCGAGCTCGACCCTTACCCTCCTCGCCAAGCCTCTTCCAACAGCTACTTCAACACCCATGACCCTCACGATCACAGGCCCCCTGCCATTGTTGACGAGCACTTCGACAAGGGCTCCCGGAACCAGCCCCATTTGATACATCCTGTAAACCCATCCACCCCTTCCTTCAAACCCCAGCACCCTTGCAACCTTCCCCTCCTCCACGGCATCAAGCGTTAAAGAGTCGCTGGACATTGTTAGGGCCACCTAATCGCTCCCGGTAGGTGAGTGATAAACCACTACCCTATTAAGCCTGGCGTTAGGGCGCCTAACACCCACTGCTAATGTGAAATAATGGTTTGAACGGCCTCCAGGAACTCGGCAGGGGCCTCCTCGTGCGGGAGGTGTCCAACGTTCTCGATAACGATCAATGTGGAGTTGAGGAGTCTCGAGAGTTCAACGCTGGATTCCAAGCGGACAATCTCATCCTTATCACCGTGCACTATCAGCACTTGCTTGCCAAGCCCTGGGAGCTCGCCTGTAATATCCGGGAAGTCGCTGTACTTTAAAACCCAGTACAATCCTTTATCCCAGTTCCTTGCTTTCAAGGGGTGTTTATAACCCTCAACCACGTCGCTCGTAAGCAATGTCTTATTGTACCATGCCTTGTAGAGAACCTGCTCGAGCTGTCCCACGAACCCTCTCGCAACCAAGGGCCCGTACTTGTCCGCGAACGGGAGGTAGAACACTATGTTGTCATGCCACGCTCTAACCCTGGGCTTCCATGCCGGCGCGATCAATACTACTGACTCAACCATCTCGGGATGCCTCAGCGCGAAGAGGAGTGCCAGCCCTCCCCCGGCTGAGTGTCCTATGAGAACAGCCCTGGAAACGTTAAGCTTTAAAAGCAACCTGTAGGTTAGCTCAACAACCCCCTCGCTAGTGTACGGGTTGTAAGGGGTTTTACCGGGCTCAACCCTCTCCGTGAGCCCGAAGCCGGGCCTGTCGAAAGCTATAACCCTGCCCATGGATGAGAGGTTGCTGATGATGCCTCTCCACGTGAAAACGCTCGCCCCGAAGCCGTGGAGGAGTATGAAAACCCTTTCCCCCGAGCCCTCGTCCAAGTAGTGTATTTTGAACCCGTCTAGCTCCACGAACCTGCTGTTCTCGAAGCCTATCTCCTCAACCGGGACGCCGACCTCGGGAACAGGGATCAATGCTAGGGTCGCGAGCACCAGTATTACCGAGACTACTGTCCTACCCTTCCCCGTCCTGATGAATCCTTTCACTTTAACCGTGAGCTCTTTAAAACCCGTGGGCAACACTATATCCTCTTAGCCCTCGCTTTCTCTCGTTGCGAAAGAGCCTCCTCGTACTCCTCCATTATCTTCTTAACGTACCCCTTCAACTCCTCCGGCGGCACCCTCTCAACCAGGCTTTTAAAGAAGCGCGACGCGCAACGGGAGCTGTGGAAGCTCAGCGTTAAATCCCCGTAGATTAAAACAACCCCCTGCCCCTTCGGGAAAACTCTCCCGCAAACCACGCACCTATACCGCGCACTCACCCACACCAGCCTCTCTCAGCTTGTCGATAAGCCTCCCTGTTTCAAGAGTGTACAGCCTTATCCTCATGCTCTTATTGCTCCGGCTCCTGAGTTCCACGAACTTCCTGTCGGGATTAGGTTCGAAGCATATGTTCTCGTTGAATGCGATGAACTGTCTATTATCGAGCATCACTCCCTTCCTGTAAACCTCGAAGCCTATCCTGGCGAAGAGGAAGGTTTGCATGTCACTCCCCCTGAACAGTAAGTACCTGAGCCCCTGCATGACGCCGAAGAAGAAGACGTACATTCCGAGGAAGTATGTGAACCTCAGGAGCACCTCATCCCCCGTGTACTCCCCTACGATGCTAACTATTAAGGGGCCTATGTAAGCTTGATAAATACTCCACAGTATGAAGACGAAGAACAGTAGCATGAAGTTCAACATCATCATGGTCATCTGCTTCTTCAACTCAGCATTCAAGTACTTGTCGTACATCATTGCGTTAACAGGGTTGGACTCCTTGAAAACAGGGGAGCCCAGCTCGCTCCTCGGCGGGGGCTTCATCCCCTTGCTGGTCAGCTTAAGCATTACCGCCATAAACACTATAAAGTATGCTAGGAAGAATGCGAATGCGTACCCAGGCACCACTGCTGAAACCAGCGCGAATAGAACCATGGATAGTGCTTGAACAGCCCACATCGTCTTCCTAGGCGGCTGACTCATCATTTCAAACACCACAAGCCGTATTGAAATCAGGCTCTTTAAGAATTATATTAACCAGCTTAATAAATAATGATTCCTTGATGATGAGTCGCCACTTGACGGATGAGTGAAGACGGTCCGTGTTTCTGAACGCTCACACTGCTCGCGCAGCGATGAGGAGGAGCTTAGTGCGGAACGGTGAAGAAGTTATCCCCGCCTGAGCTCTCACTCAGCGAGCCCGGGGCCGCAGTGATCCAGGATAAAAGCGAGACTACCACTCTAGTTTAAACAGGGTGGGCTGGTTGAGCAATGCTAGATTATTCCTCAACATCATCATTGACGCGCAACCCGGATGGGTGTCTAGAACCGATAAAGCGTTGAAAGGCAGGGGATTTAAGACACGCCTAACGCCCCCCTCTACGATAAGCGCGTTAAAAGCCTACGGCGCGGGAGACCCCGGCGAGATAGTAGGGGAGGTGGAGGAGCTCCTAGCCAATCCCTCGTGGAGGGCTCTCTGCATAGAGCACTGGCTACTTGTTGAGAAGGAGTGCCCCTGCCGGGGAGGGAGGGCGTGCGTAGAGGTGAGGAACAGTCAGCTACTTCACGCGCACTGCAGGGAGGACGGTGGCGTGAGCTACCGGGTGTTAAACACTAAGACCCCTCCCTCAAACCCCTTGAGCATTCCGAGAAGCGTGTTCAAGATCTGCACGGAGCCCTCAGGCGTACAGGATTTGAAAGTGAAACTATTAAAAATCCTGGAAGCGTTATCAAGCATAGAGTGATGAACGCCCTATCCGTTTCGAACAATTGTGATGAAGAGTATCGAACCCAGGCTGACCAAGCGTTCAACACGGTGGTTTAACCCGGGGATTCTTGAACCCGTTGTAAAAGGGGTTAGACAAGCCCTTGCATGCACGGTAGCGCTGGCTTGAACGGAAGCGTCGGGGAATTCGGGAAGATCATGCGGGCTGCAAGCCTACTCGACCCCTGCCACCCCCTCCAACACCTTTCCGCAAACCTGTTTGAACCTGGAAGCATCGTTAAGCATTGAAACATTGTTGAACATTACGTAAGCCGTGTCGAAACCCATTTCCTTGAGAATCAGAGCCAGGCCCTCCAGATCCCTGTCAGTGTACTTGTAGGAGTAGTTAACCTCCCCGCTTCCAAGCCCGTGAAGCCTGGTGTAGACCATGTTGCCGTGGAACACGGGGCGGGCCCTCAGCAAGTCGGTCACGTGTACCACGCCGTGCTTACTCAACACTTCCTCGAGAACGGGTGAGCGCGCCCATTCACCCCTTGGCTCCCAGCCGTATCTGACAGCGCTGGACATTGAGACGGCCTGCTCGAAGAACTCGTCAACCCATTTAACAGCATCCTGGTTCAAGGGCATGCTAGCCGGTGTTTGAAACACCACTATGAAGGCTTCAAGGGCTTTCGCAACCTCCAGGGTTCTCTCAAGCGCTTCAATATTCTCCCTGCTCGGCCTCAGGAAGCCGTAGCCACCTGGGTCTCCCCCAGGCCTCCTCCTCATCCTCCTCCAGGTGGGGGATGATAGGGGATGGGTTATAACCTGCCACGCTTTAACCGCGAAAGAGAAGCCCTGGGGGGCTTCCCTCCTAATGCTCAAAGCCCATTCAACACTCGGCAGGTCGTAGAAGGTGTTTTGAAGCTCCACGGTTTTAAAAACGCTGTAGTATTTGCCGCGGGCCGTTGGAAACCCGCAGCACCCTACGACTACCGTTTTCATACCCTGCTTATCCCTTACTCCACCGACATGTAGCTTGCCTCAACGTTCTTAACGGGCTCAAGCTTCTTCATCTCGTCCGCAACCGTTCCCGGCTCAGTCCACTCAGACTTAGCCAGGTCGACTATCATCTCACACTCCCCCAGCTCCTCTCTCTTCAACACCGTGCACCTTGTGGAAACAATGTCTATGTTGTGCTGCGCGAGAAACCTTGTAAGCTCGGCTAGGACGCCGGGTCGGTCTTCAACGACCAATCTAATCCTTACGAGCTTAGCCGCAACAGGTATGGGCAGTAGCCTCAGCTCCTTCTTATCCTTATCAGCCACTACCAGGAGGTACATGCCCTCCCTAATATCCAGCACCTCTCTAACAGCCAATGGAATAGTAACCCTTCCCTTGGAGTCAACCTTAACCAGCTCTTCAATCTTCATTGGTCATCACACTCAATGATATTTTGTTTTAACAAGCTTATAATGATATTCTTTAATCCCACACTATTCCCAATCATATCGTGAATGGGATTGTGGTTAAAACCTTCACGCCCTGGTCCTCGAGCCTCATCTTCCATGCTTCTCCAAGCCCAAGTATCGCTACAACGTCGACGACCTCGGCCCTCGACTTGCCGATCATGTCGAGAACACTGCTCAACGTCTTCCCAGAGTATACAACGTCCGCGAGAACTAATACCTTATCCTTCCTGCCAAGGAGATCCCTGTCCAGGTAGAGGTTTTCAATCTCCTTGGGGCTTCTCATAACCATGGTGCTGTAGTACTGTATTCCAGGGTAGCTCTTGCGTTTCACGAGGACTATTGGAGCGTTGAACTCTGTTGAAAGGAAGGATGCCACGGGAAGCACCGCTTCAGCTGTCACCACGATCTTGGTTACCTCCTTCCCAGTCAACTCCAGGAGGAGCATGACCGAGAGGAGGCGGCTGATATACGGGTCTTTCAAAACCCTCAGCAAGTCGATCACAGGGCTTTTCTCCCTCTCCACAAGCTCTTTCACGAAGAACCCTATGTCTATTGACAACGCAATCTTCGCAAGAATGCTCGCGGCCTGCTCGAAGCTAGGTATTATCGACCCCCTCGCATACCTGCAGAGAACAGACTCCGGGATACCTGTGAGCTCGTAGAGATCCTTGTACGACAGGTTCGGCTTCAAAAGCCTCAGCAACTCGTTAGCCATCAGCCTCATCTTCATCTTGTCAGCCTTGCTCTGGGAGTAAGTGGTCATAAGCTTCGCGGCAATTTCAGCAACCTCTTTTTCGCTCGGCTTTCTCGCCACAAGCACCCTGCCTGTCTTAACCTTAAACATGATACCACCACGATTAATCAGGTATTTTTAAAATGCTTAAATAAAAATTTAAATACACAGGGATGAGAGGGGTTTTAAGTACTGATCGGTGAGGAGAAACCCACGCGCCGACCCTTTCACTGAGCAGTCTCCAAGTCTTTAAGAATAAACGGCTTTAACACCATACTGTCGTCTTGAACACGTGAAGCGGTGAGCAATCATAGCGTACGTTTTCAACGAGAAGCTTTCAAGGCTCGGGGTTCCCCGCGGCCTACTGGAGGAGGCTGCATCGCAAGCCCTAGCCCTCGGGAGCACTTACGTGAAAGCATGCGGCGAGTGCAACGGGATAGTGCTCTGCTTACTGTTGAAACTAGTGCTGGTGAATGATTCATACATGGTTGAGCCCGAGGGCCTCCTGGTGAAACTCCCGCTCGACACACCCATCGACGAGAAGATCACTTGGTTTTTAAAATACACGGATGCTATACGGAGTCGTGGAGGGAGGGTTGAGTTTTACATAGGCAGGAGCAATTGGCCGGGCGTATACGGGGTCGCCTGCAAGGACGCCGGGCTCGCGAACGCTTTCGTGGAGATCCCTGAGCCGGAGGAGACAATGCTGTTCGAGGATGAAGGAGCATGATAGTTTTGAAGACCCGTAAGTGGATTAGCGATGAGGCTTTCAGAGAGATATTGAGGATCGCCGAGTACCAGGGGAGCGGAGGGGGCGAGAGAAAGTTCATCCTCAACGTTGAGAGAGCGGTTCGCAACGGATACTCATACGGGGATGTCGTAGAGCTGATCAAAGAGTACCAGCTGGAGGTTGAGGGAAGCCTGAGCGAGCTGGAGGCCGCATTCCAAGCCTACACTCCCACGGTGGAGTGGGACAGCCTCACCGGCTACGTTAAACTCTACATTCCATGGCCTGTTTTCAGCAGGGCCCGGGCACTCCTCTCCGAGCTAGGCGCTAAGAGGGCCGCCTCCAGCGATATTGGAATAGTCTACAGGATCCCTCCCTACAGGCTACACGACACATACCATAAACTATCCGAGCTAGGCCTGGATGTCAAGGACCCTGGGAGGCTTCTCGAGGACAAGCTTCTCCCGTTGAAGCCGGAGCTGGTCAAAGTCTCGCTCAGGAACTACCAGCAGGAGGCTTTGGATAAGTGGAGGAGTAACAATTACCAGGGGATCGTAGCGCTTCCCACGGGCTCCGGGAAGACCTTGATCGGGGTTTCAGCAGTGGTTTTAACGGGGAGGAGAAGCTTGATAATAACCTACACTAGGGAGCAGATGTTTCAGTGGAGGGATGCCATAGTTAGATCCACGAACATTCCCCAGTCAATGATCGGCCTCATGTACAGTGAGGAGAAAAGGCTCGCCCCCATAACCATAATAACATATCAGAGCGGTTTCAGGATAATAAGCGAGATATCCCCCTTATTCGACCTCTTAATAGTTGACGAGGTGCACCACCTCCCAGCGGACAAGTTCAAACACATCGCAGTCCACAGCATAGCCAAGTACAGGCTAGGCCTATCTGCAACCCCCTACAGGGAGGATGGTAAGCATGAGGAGCTGTTCCCCTTGTTGGGCGGCATAGTTTATCATAAAACCCCTGCGGAGCTCGCCGCGATGGGGTTCCTGGCACGCTACCGCGTTGTCACTGTTAAAGTAGGGTTGAAGAGGGATGAGCTCGAACAGTACAACTCTCTAAGAAAACTGTACTTCAAGCTTGCTAACGGGAGGGATTTCAAGAAGGTGCTGGATGATGCTTTGAAAGGTGATCAAAAGGCTAGGGAGGCTTTGAAAATACACAGCCAGATGAAAATGCTCCTAGCCAAGTCGGAGAGCAAGCTTGAGAAGGCTGTAGAAATAGCCCGGGACGAGTTGGAGAAGGGCGGCAAGATAATAGTGTTCACCCAGTACGTGGAGCAGGCTGAGGAGTTGAGCAAGAGGCTTGGAGCATACCTGTTAACCGGCGAGGTCCCCCCGCTCGAGCGTAAGAGAATACTTGAAGAGTTTAAGACAGCATCCAAGGGCATACTCGTGGTCACCACGGTCGGGGATGAAGGACTAGACATCCCTGACGCTAACGTTGGAATAATGGTGTCGGGGACAGGCTCCCGGAGACAGTTCATCCAGAGGCTTGGGAGACTTCTGAGGCCAAAGCCGGGTGGAGAGGAGGCCCGGCTCTACGAGATAGTCCTGGAGAAAACGCCCGAGGAATACCAGTCCAGGAGGAGGAAGACCTCCACTCTAGACTTCGAAGAGGTTTTCGACCAGGAGTAGTTTCGCTGTAGAACCTACTCCTCGGCGGGAGAACCGGTTGAAACATCCACGAGTATCCAGTGAATAACCCTCCAGAACCCGGGGCACTCCCCGGCAACAGGGGCTTTCACCACCATTCTCCTCTCTTCAAAGCATGCCTGGACAACTGGTTCAGCCCCGCCGGGGCCCACGGCGATGATAACCGGGGTGTAGCGTTCAGCCCTCCCCTTGCCGAAGGCCTCCCTGACAGCCGGGTCGAAAAGGTCGGAGTGCCCCACAAGGCCTCCCAGGCTGGTGTAAACCTGGCTTACAGCCACCAGCTTCTCGCAACCCAGCCTTGACCTGGAGACAGCTATAAGCCAGCCCGAAATCTTCAAGAACCCTTGCCCCCCGATAGACAGGAGGCTCCGGAGGGCGCGCGCCAGGCTTGAAGCGCTAACGGGGCTGTGCTCCAGCCAGGTATCCTTGTAGTTGACGTAGTATTGAAGCCCATACTTCTCCGCCGCAGCTCCTGCTTGAACAGAGCTCTCGGGGGGAAACACCAGGGTGAACGGGGCAACCGCTACTTGAACAACCTCGCCGTCAACAACCGTGTAAGTGTAGCCCGGCCTCCGCACGACAAAGAACTCTTCGACACCGTTACCCGACAGCTCCTCGAGGAAGCCTGTGAAGCCCTCTGTTTCAAGGCTGAACGCTTCCACTAGGAGCGAGTTTTTCAAGACCCTCGGCATCACGAGCAACCATTAGGAGGGTTGTGGTTGATGAAAATGTGCTAGAAAAACACTGTTTACTGTTTCAAACCCGTTTACTCCTTAATCTTCAGCTTTACCTCGATGATGCTGACCCTGGTCTCCTTGCCCTGCGGGTTGGTCACTGTTTGGCTGCCGATCTTGATGTCCTCAACGTCTACTTTGCCGGGCAGGAACCTGTTCCTGATGATCTCGACTGTGTCGACGGCCTTGCTAATGGCTCTTCCGCGGGCCTTGATGTATACCTCTCTAACACCCTGGTGTACCAGGGTTAGTACAGCTATCACGTAGTTCATTACGGGTTTCTTCCCAACTAAGACTGTGTTTGCACTCTGGGGTTGCGCCATACTTCACACCCTTTGGGTTTTGATTTTACTGGTTAAAGATATGATTAATTACGGGTTTCTTCCCAACTAAGACTGTGTTTGCACTCTGGGGTTGCGCCATACTTCACACCCTTTGGGTTTTGATTTTACTGGTTAAAGATATGATTAGTCTGCTACTATAAAAACCTTTTCCTCGCCGGTAATACACCACCCCTCCTTTTAAAACAATCTCGCACAGCGGATTTGATATCCGAGGATGAATGTTGACGTACGTTTTAAACCCGTTATACAGGAGCTCGTGCCCTGTCTGCGGTGGAGACCTGACCTCAAGGGATATTGAAGAGTATGGGAAATGCTCCAAGTGTAGGAGCGGTTTAGACTCCTTCCTGAACGTTTTCACCCTGAACAAGATCATCGAGGATGAGGTCGGGGATTTCGAAGAGTTCTTCAAAACAGCAACCAAGGGGTTGACTCCCTGGGGGGCCCAGAAGACGTGGATTAAGAGAATACTATCGGGCGAGAACACGGTGCTTATAGCTCCTACCGGAATGGGGAAGACCACGCTCCTCGTCGCGCACGCCTTGTTCGCCAGTAGCAGGGGTAAAAAAATCCTGTACATAACCCCGACAAGGGCCCTTGGCAAGCAAATACATGCCAGAATCAGCGGGTACGCCGGTAGCGAGCACTGTGTTTTCTACGACTCCGGGCTCTCCAAGAGGAGGAAGCAGATTCTCCTGGAGAAGATTGGCAAGGGGGATTTCAAAATACTCGTGATAACCAACAGCTTCCTCGGCAGGAACTTCGACCTCCTCGGCAAGCACGAGTTCGACATCATCATTGTTGACGACGTGGACAGCTTGTTGAGGAGTGAGAAAAATATTCTGAGACTCCTACTCCTCCTAGGCTTCAACGAGGAGGTTGTCCAGTTAGCGAAGAAGAGGCTTCAACTCCTCTGGAAGCTCATGGTTAGCAAGAGCCTGAATAATGAGGAATCCTACTACAGCATTGTCAAGGAATACCTGGATCTCGACGCCAAGATTGAAGCATCCTTGAGAACGTTGAAGCGGAGGCAGCTCATAGTTGCCTCAGCAACCGGGAGGATCAAGGGGTTGATGGGCAGGATCCTCAAGGATCTGCTACAGGTAGATGTCTCAGGGGTAACTATCTACGGGAGGGACGTTACGGATTCCTACTGCCTCAGAAGCCTCGACGAGGCCTCCCTGGAGCTCGCCGCTTTAGTTAAAGCCCTAGGCCCCGGGTGCGTGATCTACGTATCCCCCAGGCACCCGTTCAAGCAACAGCTGGTGAAACTCTCCGAGGATTTGCGAAGCATCCTTGAAAGAGAGGGTTTCAAAACAGCTGACGCAACCCCTGCGAACGTGTTAAAACTGGTGAGCGGGCAGGTTGATGTTTTAATAGGGAGCGCGAGCTACTACGGATCCGGTGTCAGAGGCATAGACGCTCCCCAGAGCATAAAGTATGTTGTCTTCCTTGGAACACCTGTTTTCACGGTGAGCCTGGACTCGTTCCTGTCAAACCCCAACATGCTTGCGAGAATCCTGATAGAGCTCGCCGAGAAAACCGGTATTAAATCATTGAGGGAGAAGGCCTATACTGTTAGAAGATTAGTCTACTACTTATCGCCCGGCGAGACGAGGTTGCTCCGCAACGTGTTAAAAGGAAAAATCCCTGAAGAGGCTGTGAAACCCCATGAGAAACTCTACAGCAAGTATGTTGAGCTGAAAACGCTTTACTCTGAAACCATTAGGGAGGTGGAGAAGTACTTAGACGCCAACACCGTCCTCGAGGCCGGGTCCATTACTCTTTTGAAGAGCAGGGATGGGTATGTAGCGTTGATCCCGGACGCCATGACCTATATCCAGGCCAGCGGCAGGGTGAGCAGGCTCTACGGCGGAAGAATGACCCATGGCTTGTCCCTGATCCTTGAAACACCGCTCCTATCCAACCTTGTCAAAGGATTGGAGATGAAGCTTAAGCTGATCAACAAGGACCTAGGGTTTAGAGAGCTGAAGGAGCTTGATCTCTCGGTTGAGAAGGAGATGGCTAAATCAACGAGAACCGGGAGCGGGGAGTGGCTTCTAAAATATAGGAGCGTTCTCATCGTCGTCGAATCCCCGACGAAGGCTAAGACTATAGCGCGATTCTTCGGGAAACCAGTGTCAAGGAGGATAGGGGATGTTAACGTTTACGAAATCCCAGTGAAGATTGGAGAGGAAATAGTTGACTTGAACATAACGGCCACCCGGGGCCACTTATACGATTTAACCACAGACCCCTACATCGACAACTACGGAATTGTTGTTGAAACCGGGCTGGTGACACCTGTTTACGAAACCATTAAGAGGTGCAGGGTCTGCGGGACACAGTTTACCCGTGAAGCCTCATGCCCCAGGTGCGGTAGCGGGGTCTTCTCGGATCAGAAGGCCGTTGTGAACGCGCTGAGAAAGCTTGCGAGCGAGGTTGACGAAGTATTAATCGCTACGGATCCTGATATTGAAGGGGAGAAAATAGCCTACGATGTCTACCTTGCAGTACTCCCCGTTAACAGCAACGTGTGGAGGATCGAGCTCCACGAGATAACCCTGCAGGAGTTCTTGAAATCCATTGAGAGGAAGAGGAGCGTTGACCGGAGCAAGGTTCTCGCCGAGATTTACAGGAGAAGCCTCGACAGGCTGGTCGGCTTCAGCCTGAGCCAGGACCTATGGTCAAGGTTTGGAAAGAGATATCTCGGGGCCGGCAGGGTTCAAACACCCGTTCTGGGAATGATTATTCAGAGATACAGGGAGTATGTTGAAGGCAAGTGCAGGAAGATCGAGCTCTCACTAGGTAGCCCCTTGAACACCAAGTACTCGGTATGCGTCGACAATGATTCAAGCCTGGTTGATGAGGCTAGGAGAGCGGGGAAAATACTTTTACGGAAGGAGGGCGAGGAAGCTGTCGAAATCGCTCCCAAACCCCCCTATACAACCGATGAATTCTTAGTTGACGCTGCCAGGCGGGGAATCCCCGTCAGCCTTGCGATGAAGATTGCGCAAGAGCTGTTCGAAGCAGGGCTGATAACGTATCATAGGACAGACAGCAAGTACGTCAGCGCTACGGGGGTTTCAATAGCTTCTAAATACCTGGCCTCGAAGAATTTGAGAAACCTTTTCAAGCCGAGCCACTGGGGCGAGCCCGGCGCGCATGAAGCGATAAGGCCCGTGCACCCTTATGATGCCGATGATTTAATGAAGGCTTTCACGGAGGGGTTGATACCGTTAACTATTCCTTTAACAGGCCTCCACTACAGCCTCTACGACATGATTTTCAAACGCTTCATAGCGAGTCAGATGAAGCCTTTCAAAGCAGTTAAGGCACGGTTCAGCCTATGGGTTAACGGGATATCGCTGGGAACCATGGAAGTCTATACTAGAATCGTGGAGGAGGGCTTCAACGCGGTGGCAGGGATTAAAACCCATGAGGCCCTCGGCAACGTTGAGGAAGCCGAGGTGCCGGTGAAGGAGGTTAAAACTTCGGTCTCCAGTAGGACATTTCTTTACAGCGAGGGAGACCTTGTAGCCTTGATGAAAAAAACCGGTATTGGGAGGCCGAGCACGTATTCCAAGATAATATCGAGCATTGAGAGGCACGGGTACATTGTCAAGTCGAGGAAGAAGCTTAAGCTGATACCGACTAAGACAGGGGTAATGGTTTACAACTATGTTTCAACAGCCTACCCAGACCTCACCTCGATTGAGCTGACCAGGAGGATGGAGGGTTCAATAGATGAAATATCTATGGGCCGCTTAAACGCTGCTGAAGTAATAATTGATTTAATACAGTCTCTCAGCGCGAGAAGCCTGATAACGGTTGAAACGGTTAATACTTTTTCCTCACAGTTATAGCTATGAAAGATTTAAACCGTCCCTTAAACCTGTTACTGCCGATATCAACCTTCACCAGCTCAACGCTATCCCCAAGCCTCGAGACGAGGGCATTGTAGACGTCGACGGCCTTGCTGATGAAGGCCCCGCTACCCTTCAACACAACAGTGCTATTGCCCTCTTGGAACATTAGAATAGTCTCGAACACGTAATCCTCAACCGGCTTCGCACCAATGTTCACTAATCTAGCCTCCTCCACTATTACCACCATTAACATAACACATACTGCTTTACTATTAAATATTACCCTTACCACGCGTGGGCGGAGGCGATTCAGTCGAAACCGAAGGGTAGAACCGGGGGGTTTCAAAACACCACTTATTACTGCGACCCCCCACCCCTCAACTTCAACTCCAACATTGAAATCATGATTTAGAAATGGTTTGTGAAAGAAAATCAAGAATATTATACAAAAATTAATAATTCATTATACAAACATTTTGATAGTTTTGCGGAAAATATTGTTTTCCAAATTTCAAACTTGCATTTGAAACATAGGGGTGGGGGTTGACTAAGAGTTTTCCAGTGTTTGCAGTTGAAACCATCCCGTGAAACCGGGGGGTTTCTAGGACGTGTTTGACTATATGGGTTCAGGGGCTCCAGTTGAAGGGTTCCGGATGAACCCCCCGGTTCTATAGCGGTGGGGATTATAGGGTTGTTAAACCAAACCATTTAAACAGGGGCCGGGCGGCCCGCCGACGCCTCCGTTTGGAGGTGAGGAAACTCCGCGCACCTCGTGGCAGTGCGGCCCCGTGAGGGGCACGGGTAGTCCCCGTGGCAACGGCACAGAAACGGTACGGCCGTAGCTGGATGGCCATGATGCGGGCGGGCCCCCGGTGACGGGGGTTTAAGCCGTTGAGGACGGCTACGGACGCGTTGAAACGGCCGCCCCGCACGGTGCAAGGCCTGGTTCCGGTGTGAGGGCCACGCGACCGGTGTAGGCCGCTTAGACGAATGCGGGCTTAACAGAACGCGGGTTACGGCCCGGCCCCTCTCAGCAGGGTGAGGCATCCCCCCAGTAATCCCGCACCGTGCTTATCAACTCCTCCATGCTCCAGGCTTTCGCGTACGACTCTAGTAGTTCCGAGTTTAAGTCGTTGAAGGTTTCCATCCACTTGTAAAGCCCGAGGAGCTTCTTGTAGGTATCGGTGAAACCCGTTATATACGCTGTTGCAGCGACAGCTTCAATGCTCGAGAGCATGCAGGGCTTCCCATAGTTGACAGGGTTTCCCGGTAGGAGGGGAGGTAGCTTCACATGGGTTCCATGGAGTTTTCTAAACTTTTCGGGCGCCAGTTGCTTCCAACTAGCATCAAGGACTAGGACCCCTTTCTGCTCCACCAGGCTCCTGAGCCATGGGCCCAGGTAATCGGGGCTGAAGGGGTTTAACACTACTGGTCTGTGCCTTGTAAAAGCAAGGGTTACGCGCCTTGCGAGCCCGGCTTTAACCATTTTCAACGCTGTATTTTTAACCGGGTCATCTTCATAATACATAATAGCGTAAATTCTGATTCTACACCACCGTTAATTCACATGGTTATTCCCAAATTAATGGTTTAAATCTTAATAGAAATATTTATTATACAGAGCTGACTAGTATTAAAATGGTGGGAGAATGGCTAAGTCAGCGGCAATAGTACTGATACAGACAGAGATAGGGTCCGAGTCCAAGGTTTTAGACGAGCTCTACAAGATCCCCGAGGTTAAGGAAGCCTACGTCGTCTACGGTACATACGATGTCGTAGTCAAGATAGAGGCTGAGGCTTTGGAGAAGATAAGGGAGATCGTCACGAACCATGTTAGGAGGCTCCCGGACATAAGGACAACGGTTACAATGATCGTTGTAGAGGAGAGGATAAAGCCCTCTCCCAGCCACTAGTTAACTTATTTTTTAAACCCACTTCTCCGGAACCCTGAGGATGGAGGAGTGGAATTGTTGAGTGGACCGGCCGGGATTTGAACCCGGGTCCTCCGCCTCTCCTCGACCTCGGTCGCGCCCCCTTAGGCCATGCAAGGGCGGCGCTCTTCCAGGCTGAGCTACCGGCCCTCTAACAGAAATATGATTTAACAGGGGTTTTAAATGTGGGGAGCAGGCTATCTTGTCACTCTAGCAGTCTTCAACTCCTCCAGGAGGCTCCTAGCATCCGGGTCACTGCTTATCCTTCTCCTAACGTTGTCGAGAAGCTTGTTCAAGGCTGAAGCAGTAGCCTTCTTCAGGTCTAACGGGTGGATCCTGCCTTCAACGTAAAGCCTCTCCAGGGTGGGGTAGTCTTCGACCGTGATGGTTCCACCGTACTTCTCCGGCCTCTCGATGACGAGTGCAAAGCCTTGTTGCTGGAACAACAGGTACTTGTTAATCTCTAACACCGGGTTGAGCTCGGTGATCCTCGGGGGGCAGTAGGCCTTCATGATCTTGGCTTCAACGGCCTCGGCCTCCTCGTGAACGAAGATGGCCGTCTCCGGCTTGCTCTTACTCATCTTAGCCTCCGCCGCAATCTCATCGATCTCCGTCCCCGCCCCCATCCTGCCGCCGGGACCCTGTAGCCCGGTTATAATCGGCGTGTGTATTGCCGCGGGCTTCTTCAACCCTAGCTTCTCAGCAATATCCCTGGTCAACATGTGAGCCTTCCTCTGATCAGTCCCGCCCACGGCTACGTCGAGGTCGAGATAGAATATGTCTGTAACCTGCATTAACGGGTATATTAGCTTGGAGAAATCCGTCTCCCCCTCATCCGCCCTTCTCCCCATGATGGTTAAAGCCCTCTTGACTCTCGCAAGGCTGACCTGTTTAGCCGCCCTGAGGAGTAGGCCCCAGTAGTCCTTGTCACTGGCCAACTCCTCGGCGTCAACATACTTCACCCTCCCCTCCGGAACGCCGATGGCGTCTAAAACTATTCGAGCGTACCTGGCGGCCTTCCTGATGAGCTCGAGGTTCCCTCCCAGCTTATCGTTAATGTACGCGTGCCACGTTGCCTCCAGCAGGTAGAAGTCGACGCCGGCCTCGACGAGGTCCCTCACTTTGAACATCCACACGAGCCATCCGACATGGACGAGGCCGCTCGGCTCAAACCCGAGGTATCCCCTCGGCTTCTCCCTCTCCTCGAAAACCTTCCTTAACTCTTCAACAGTTACTACTTCAGAAGTATTTCTGATCGCAAGCCTCAACCTCTCATCCACGTTCACGCACGCCACCTTATAAACAAGTATTAGCAAGCAGGCTTTATTTAAACAGGAACCTGTCCCCCACCCCTAACACCCGTGGTCATCGAGGCCTTCCGGCTCAGCTTCCACGAGCTCTTAAAGGTGGGAGCGGGGCTGTTGTTCAAGATTATTGATTAAAAACCTAATTAATTCTTACAGGCTCACGGTTAGTCGGCATGCCGGACCTGCTGGTTAAGGGTATGCGAAAACCTCCCCCGGCTTCAGAACTACTACTTTAGAGCTCGTCTTAGACTCGACGAGTTGCTTGAAAACCTGCGGGTCTGCCCTTATCAACGGGAAGGTGTTATAGTGCATTGGTATTACGTACTTAGGCTTCAGCAACTCCACGGCTTTAACGGCTTCTCGCACGCCCATTGTGAAATGCCCGCCTATCGGGAGCAAGGCTACATCAGGGGCGTAGAGCTCCCCTATGAGCTCCATCTCGCTGAACAATCCGGTGTCCCCTGCGTGGTAAACAGTCAAGTCTCTGCCCCTGACGACCACTCCTACTGGAACCCCCCGGTTACTGCTGTGGAACGCGGGCGTCAACACCACCTCGACATCAGGGATCGCTAGGGAACCTCCAATATTTCCGCCGATCGCCTTAACGCCCCGCTCCTGGGCGTACAGGGCTATCTCGTAAACACCCACTATCGGTGCCCCAGTGCGTTTTGATACTTCGATAGCGTTTCCCAAGTGATCCCCGTGGTCATGGGTTACGATGATGTAGTCGATCCTTCTCTCCCAGTACTCGGATGGTTTCACAGGGCTCAACGGGTTTTCAATCCAGGGGTCGATCAACAGGGTTTTAACAGCGTCGTCCAGCCCGGTTAACACTATTTCGAAAAAGCTGTGGCCTAGGTATTTCACAATACCCATTCAACCCACCATTAATCTATATTGTTTAATACTTGGAAAAACCTTTATGTCTAGAAAGGGTTTGGGCCTAATGGTTACGGATGACGAGCTTGCGAAGCTTTTGAAGGCCGGCGAGATAGCGAGGAGGGTTAGGGAGGAGGCCCACCGGGTGGTGAAGCCCGGAGCTAGGCTCGTGGATGTTGCGGAGTATTTGGAGAGGATGATAAGGGAACTGGGGGGTTCCCCAGCGTTCCCGATCAACATAGGCGTCAACGAGGTCGCAGCCCACTACACCCCTGTTCCAAACGATCCCTCCGTAATCCCCGACAACTCCGTGGTTAAAATAGACATAGGGGTTCACGTGGATGGTTACATAGCTGACACGGCCACAACGCTGTGTTTCAACCCAGCAATGGAGGGGCTTGTTGAGGCTGCGCGGAAAGCTCTTGAAAGAGTTGTAGAGGTTTTCAAACCCGGGGTGAAGGCTTCAGAGATCGGAAGGGTTGTCGAAGACACTATTAGGAGCTACGGGTTTAAACCGATCAGGAACCTGAGCGGCCACAGCATATCGGCATACACTATTCACGCCGGCGTGAGCATTCCGAATTTCAACGACTTGTTCGCGAGGTTCAAGCTGGAGCAGGGTGTTTACGCGGTGGAGCCTTTCGCAACCAACGGGGCCGGCTTGGTCAAGGATTTGAGCTTGAAAACGATTTACGCTCTTAAACAGGGGCGCCGCGGCAGGCTTCCCCCGCAGGCTCTCAGGCTCTATGATCAAATCTACGGGGAGAGGAAAACCCTCCCGTTCGCCGAGAGATGGTATATGGGGCTGGCATCCTCGGCTGAGGGTTTGAAGGGGTTGCTGGCTTTAATGGAGAGGAACAATCTTCTCACAGCCTACCCCGTCCTCGTCGAGAAGGACGGCGGGGCTGTCTCACAGTTTGAACACACCTTCATCGTTCTCGACAAGGAGGTAGTGGTGTCTACTCTCTAGTTTTAACACATGTTTTTAAACGACTATACGGTTAGAGATTAAGAAGAGTGTTGAGTGGACAGGTATGAATGGAGACGCGTCTTCAATGATTATGCAACTGGTATGGCTGGTCTTCTTCTTCCTCATAATCACTGGTTTAAACCAGAAGATACAAACCAAGATATGGATAATGGATATCAGGGCAAAGCTTAACGTGATAATGTCTCTTGTAGAGGAGGATAGGCGGAGAGTAGCCAACATGCTCCGCAACCTAGGGGTCGCCGCGCCGGACATCCTGATCAACAGGATTGTAGACTTCTTCACAATCGAGCCCGTCGAGATAGAGCCCACGGATATTATTAAGAGGCTTGACCACCTGGTTAGGACAACCGACGAGTCTGTTAAGAAAATGGTTGAAGCGACCATCCCCCATGTCGGGAAGTATGAGAAAACCTTGATCGAGTCAAGCCTTTCAATAGTTGGAGCATTAAACACCATATACAAGATCGTCAGACACTACCTGCTGACCGGTGAGAGAGAGAACAACTGGATCCTTATAATGCAGTTGCAGTTTCAAATGCCGATGATAATGAAGCTTGTCAACACCTATCACGAAGCCCTCGACGCCTTCTCAACTGGGAAGCCGATAGGGGATGCTGCGGGCCCGTTAACGGTTCACAGGCTTATAGAGAACGGGCAGGTCGTTTCGAGAAGAGTCATTGACGAGACCAGCATTATCGAATTATACTATAAGGATAGAAGAGTTTTCGTAATAAAGGCGGAGGGCCCCGGGAGCAACGTGGGACACCCTGGCGCGGTTTTAAACAAGCTTGTCGAGGACTTGAAGGGCAGCGTGGACTTGATCATCACGATCGACGCGGCTTTAAAGCTTGAGGGGGAGGAGACAGGGTCGTTGGCGGAGGGTGTTGGAGCAGCCATCGGTGACCCGGGCCCCGAGAAGATAGCGATTGAGAGGGCTGCTTCAAAGTACAATATCCCGTTAAGAGCGCTTGTAGTGAAAATGGATTTAAGGGAGGCTATAACCGTGATGAGGAGGGAGATTTTCGAAGCATGCTATAAAGCGTACAAGTATGTTGACAAGATCATAGAGGAGGAGACTAAGCCGAAGGCAACGGTTATCGTTGCTGGGATAGGTAACACTATGGGGGTGCCCGGGTAGTGGCTGACGGCGTAGATTTTTACAGCCTATTCCTCGTCGTAATCGTCATACTGTTGATAGCGTACTTGCTGATAGATACTTTCACCAAGAAGCCGAAGAAGAAAGAGTATGTTACAAGAGAGTTGTTGAAATGTGTTAAATGCGGCTTCTCCGTTGAGAGAGAGTTCGAGCCAGGCGATTTCATAGGGCTTGTCAAGGACAAGTGCCATAAGTGCGGCGGGGACTTAAGGGTTGAAGGAATCTACTCCGTTGAGAAGGAAAAAATTTTAAAGCCCGGTAATCCTTAGGAATGATAGGTGCCCGACCCGGCCATAGTGGCCGGGCAACACCCGGTCTCGTATCGAACCCGGAAGTTAAGCCGGCCACGTCAGGGTGGCAGTGAGGTCCGCGAGGCCTCGCAGCCGCCCTGAGCTGGGATCGGGCACTTCCTACAACTATCCTCTCACACCGGCTTCAACCCTCCCAGGCGGTATCATCCCGTGGCCGGCTTCTCGAATGTTTCAACGCCCGGGTTGCGAGGAAAATGTTCACCGCCATGAGTACCGCTAGGAGGGCGATCACTGCTAGCAGTAAAATCTCGATAACGCCGGTGGTCCCAACCCCCCAGCACACTGGTATGAAGAATATGATCAAGCATCCAGCGAACCCGGCCTCCCCGCCGCCAGATCCGATCGATAGTGCTACGGCTACTAACACTATTGTGAGGCCTAGGGCTATCATGATGAGCCCTACTCTCCCGGGGCTCATGAAGCAACCCCCGCCATAGAAACTATTAGAACCGCCAGTATGGTGGCGGTAATCAGAAGCAGGGCGAGCCCAATCCTCCTTGAGCTGGCGACGAGAATCGGTATTGGACCGATCATGACCAAACCCCCCGCCTCAACCCTTGCCCCTCCATCCTCCTTGATGATGGAGTAGAGCAGGACCAGGATTCCAGCAATAATCAGTGCCAGCCCGATTAAGAGTAGCTGTGAAACAATCATTCCCGCGGCCCCAGCATGCTTTAATCCCTAGACAATCTTATATGGATTCTTGAGGGCGTTTCAGAAATGGTTGGCGAAGTGATCCGTGTAAAAGAGGTTAGTAGCGGAGGGAGGAGGTACCTGGGGCTCGAGGTCAATCTGCCCGGGTCACCCCCACTAGTCCTCCTAGTTGGTGAAACAGGCTTCGCGATGTGCGGGTTCCTCGATGTCTCAGCGGCCGAGAAAAAGGGAGCTGTGGCCGTGAAAATCCCCGGGGTAAGCTCTGTCGAGGAATTACTCGAGAAGGAGATAGCTGAGGCAACCTCTAAAGCAGAGGCAAAGGGTTTGAGGAAGGGGGTTAGGCTTAAGGATGTTCTCGATCATTTGTGAGAGGAGAAGGTCTTGAAGCCAAGGGTTAAAATACTCGCAACACTGGGCCCTAGTAGCGGGGATTTTGAAACCGTTAAGAAGATGATTCGTGAAGGAGCATCAGGCTTCAGGATAAACTATGCTCACGGTGATTCGAAAGCCTGGGATCTCTACGTTAAAATAGTGAGGGATGCCTCGGCGGAACTGGGTGTAACCGTCTCCATAATAGGCGACCTGCCGGGGTCCCAGGTGAGATCGGGTGATTTCGAAGAGTTTAGCGTTAAGAGGGGTGATCAGGTCAGGCTCGAACACGCTTCGGCGGGTTCGGGCTCGAGGACCATACCTATAGCGGTGCGAGAGCTCTTCGCAATCCTTGAACCCGGGGATGTGGTACTCTATGGTGATGGCGAAGTATCTTTGAGAGTATTAAGCATTGATGAGCACTCGTCTACGCTGCTGGCTTTAAACGACGGCGTCGTCAAGCCGCGTAAGAAGATCGTTGTCCAGGGCAAGGAGATCAACCTCCCCATGCTCTCCGAGAGAGACATGGAGTTGTTGAACCATGCTGTTTCAAATCAGTTAACTTATGTAGCGTTAAGCTATGTCAGGAGCCCCCGGGATGTAATGCTCGTTAAGAACTTGCTGAGGGATAAGAGTTTTAAACCCGGGATTATCGCGAAGATTGAGACCAGGCCAGCATACCTCAACCTCAGGGAAATTGCTGAATCAGCCGACGCCATCCTAGTGGCCAGGGGAGATCTTGGACTCCACTTCCCGCTCGAAGAAGTCCCCCTCATACAGAAGAATACAGTGGCGGTGGCAAACTCTCTTGGCAAGCCGAGCATCGTAGCGACGCAGGTAATGGAGTCAATGATTGACAGCCCCAGGCCGAGCAGGAGTGACGTGGTGGATGTTTACAACTCAGTGTACGACATGGTTGACGCGGTCATGCTTACCAATGAGACAGCGGTTGGGAAGTACCCTGTTGAGACGGTAAAGTGGGCTAGGAGGATTATTGAAACCGCTGAGTCCCAGCAGGACCCTATCATCGCGCAGCGCTCCAGGAGGATGGGGGGCGGGCTAAGGGAGAAGTATGCGCACGGTCTGCTATCGCTCGCGGAGAGCCTGAACGCTAAAATACTCGTCTACACTAAAGGCAACACTGTCCCCCCGTTAATCTCGAAGCACAGACCTCTCGTCCCCGTTTACGTCGGCTCCTCTTCTAAAACGATTGCCGAAGCGTTAACCATCTACTACGGGTTGACCCCTATAGACCTGGGAGGCTCTGGCGGGGATATGGATTACGAGAAAGGGGTTGAGGAGCTCTACCGTGTCGCAAGGGAGAGGAGGCTTGTCAACATCGGAGATGTTGTGGTTAAAGCCTATGTGAAATCTGGGAAGGGCGTTCATGAAATAATCATTGAAGAGGTGAAGTAGCCTGCCTACGATCTCAGGATCGAGAGGGCGTTCGCCAGAACGCTTATATCGCTCATGATCATCGCAGTTGCCGCCAGCTCAGGTGTTATGAAAAGCCGATGGCTCCAGTACAATACTCCCATGGCTATAGGTATCAGCACTATGTTGTATGCGAAAGCCCAGGCAATGTTTTGAATAATCTTCTTCCTCACCAGCCTGCTGAAATCGAGCAGGAACGGGAGAGTTTTCAAGCTATTGTTTAAAACCACTATGTCCCCAGCTTCCTTGGAAACATCCGCCCCACCGCCCATTGCAACGCCGACATCAGCAACCGCGAGAGCTGGGGCATCGTTTAAGCCGTCTCCCACGAAGACCACTCTTGAACCATTCTTCTGCATCTCCCTCACCAGGTCGGCCTTATCCCTCGGTTTTAGACCCCAGTAAGCAAAATCCAACCCCAGCGTATCCTTGTAATATTTCACACTGGCCTCAACGTCTCCGCTGGCTAAGCCGATCTTAAAGCCGTAATCCTTTAACGCGCGCACAACGCTCAATGCTTCTTCTTTTAAAACATCCCCGATTTCCAGGACAGCCTTCGCCTCGTTATTTATGAAAACAATAACTGGGGTGTTCCCTCTCCTCCCTGCCTCTTCAACAAGCCTTAGGGCATCCTCGCTTATTGAAGCCCCGAGCCTCTCCCCCAACTCCACATTGCCCACGGCCACGCTAACGCCTTCTACAAGGCCGTACACTCCCTCGCCCGGAATGCCAACATACTCTTCGGGCCCGGGAAACTTCATGTCCTCGCTGACACATTTTTCGACTACTGCGCGGGAGAGGGGGTGTTCGCTTCGCGATTCGACAGAGCAAGCCATTCTTAAAACATGCTCTTTACCGGCATTGTTGAGCAGGTGTATCGCAACCACTGCTGGTTTTCCAACGGTTATAGTGCCCGTCTTGTCTAGTATGATGGTGTCTGACCCTATGATTTTCTCGAAAACGTCTCCAGCCCTGATTAAAACACCCGTTCTAGAAGCCTTCAAGACAGCGATTGAGACTACGAGGGGTGTTGCGATCCCGAGCGCGCACGGGCATGCCACGGTTAAAACCGCAGCCATGAACACAACCGCCATCTGGGGGCTGCCTGCTATGAGACTCCAGTAGGAGAACGTTGCTATCGCGAGCCCTAGGACGATCCATGTGAAATAGCCCACTATTCTATCGGCAATCCTCGCCAGCCTCGGCTTAACGGACTCGGCCTCCCTCACTGTTTCAATGACTTGAGCTATGAGAAGGTCTCCGCCGACCCTGGTCGCCCTAATTCTCAAGTAACCCGTGTTTAAAACACTTCCCGCGAGAACCGGGTCCCTGTTGTCGGCTTTTTTAGCGCGGGGGACTGGTTCGCCCGTGAAGCTTGACTCATCCACGTATCCAGCGCCCTCTACAACCACCCCGTCGACAGGGATGATCTCTCCAGCCCTGACCTCGACTATTTCACCCGGCATTAACTGGGAAACAGGCTTTTCTACAACCGAGTCTCCGACCACCACCCTGGCATTGCCTCGCAGTAAAGAGGCAAGGTCCTCGAGCGATTTAAAAGCCCTCCGCCGGAGCCTTTCCTCCAGGTATTTTCCAAGGCCGACGAACCCTATAACCCCGGCTGATGCTTCAAAGAATGATGACGCATGTAAACCACCGTGCGGGCGCATCAAGCCTATAGTGGACGCCACCCCGGCCGTGAACGTTGAGATTACCGAGACAGCGATCAAGGAATCCATTACCGGGATCATCATTAACAGCGATTTCAAACCTCTCGCCACTATGTCGTAGTTAAGGAGGATTGCCGTGCCTGCTAGGGCGAGGAGGAGTGGTTCACTGACAATGCCGTGGTCGTGAACACCCCCCGTCAGCATTGAATACATTGAGAGGGTGACGGCCAGTAAGCCGATGATGAATGACGCCATCCTCCTGTACAGCAGTGTTTTCTCGCCGAGGCTCGCGGATTTCTCCGCGACAGCGGATAATGGTTTAGCCCCGTAAGCCGCCAGCTTTTTCGAAACATCATCGAGGGTTGTTTCCAGGGGGTTGAAGATGACTGTTGCAATCCCGGTTGGGGATATTCTAATATCGAATACTTCGTGTAGACCCCTTATTTTGGATTCCACGGATGCGGCTTCCTCACCGCTGAAGCCTTTTAGGTCGAAATACACCTTCTCCTTGTAGACATCATACCCCGCATCTCTCACCGCTTCGTAAATGTTTTTGAGAAAACATTTCTCCTCATCATACTCAACCTCCGCCTCGCCGGTGGATACTTCAACCTTGAGACCGCTGATGCAATCAAGACTTCTCAGCCTTCTCTCAATACCGTACACGCAACTCGGGCAGTCTATCCCTATAATCTTAAACCTTGTCTTTCTCAACGATAAAACACCTTCAAACCTGTTTGAGGAGAGCTTTAAAGATTAATGCGGCATGCCGCTCGGTCCGTGAGTGAGGTAGTGCTCAGGATTCTTCTCGAACTCCTCGAGGCATCTCTTGCTGCAGAAGTAGTATATTTTCCCCTTGTAGACTGTCTTAAACCGCGCCTTCTCGGGATCAACGCTCATTCCGCACACGGGGTCTATCTGCTTAGGGTTCAAATGTTTCACCATGTTTTAGCAATAACAAAGTTATTAATAAACCCGTGTCCCCTATCGTTCACAAGTGCTGGAGAGCCGCCGGCGGGATTTGAACCCGCGTCCACCGGCTGTCCAGCGACTCCGGTGTTTTCCAGCCGTTACGAGGCCGGCGCTCCACCGGGCTGAGCTACGGCGGCTCTATATTGGTTTAAGCAGAAGGTGTTTATAAAGTGTTGGAAAGAAAAAGGCTAGGAAACAGCTTTCAACGCGTTTAACGCCATATCCTTCATAACGCCGTAGGGGTCTTTAGCCTTCACAATGCCTGATGCTACGAGGACCCCGATCGTGCCGAGCTTTACGGCCTGGTACACGTCCTCGCCAGTGGTTATGCCCGCTCCAGTCAGGATTAACGCTTCCTTGTTAACGCTCCTGATCATGGATACGCTGTTTGTTATCACCTCGGGCTTGGCCTTGCTGACGCTTACCCCGGTTCCTATGAGCTCGGGCGGTTCGACAGCTATCATATCGGGCTTCAGCAAAGCTATCGCGGCACCGGTCTCCGGTACGTCTGCGCAAGCGAGTGTTTTCAAGCCGAGCCTCCTGGCCTTGATTATCAACGCGTTTATGTCAGCGATTTTCAGCCTGTGCTCGCTGTGGTTTAATATCACTCCGTGAACCCCGGCCTCCTTCAACCCTTCAACAGGTATATACCCTGTGACAGCCCCTGGCTCAACAGGGTCCGCGTGCTGCGCGAATACTTTAACCCCCGACCCTTCAACCTCGTTCAACACCCTGTATATCTCGGTGAACGGGGGCGCCAGGATCACTTCCACACCGGTCTCTTCCCAAACCCTTTTAGCACTCCTCGCTATCCTGAGAGCGTTCTCGCCGAAGCTGTGGGGGTAGTACGCCTTGTAGTTTACAGCTATTATGGGCTTCAAACCCGACACCCGTACGTGGTGGTTTTGAGGCTAACCACGTGTTTGTTGAAAGGGGAAAAAAGACTAGTGTGAGAGCAGGTCGCTGTGCTTCTTAACCACCTTTACCTCCTCGGTTTTCACAAACCTGTCCTTCAACTTCTCCAGTACTGAAGGCAGCGTGGTGTACTCCATCTCCTCGGGCCCAAGCCTGTGAGGCATGAATGGGCCGTGCCTCCTCATGTACTCAGCGATCATCTCGGCAAGCCTCCTGGTCTCGTCGAAGGCTACGTCGTCGAACAGGTCTACGGGGCCTATCAGCCTGCCTTTCGAAATATTCCACCCGAGGGCGATTACTCTTGGAGGACCGTCGAACCTTGTGACTTTTGCATACCTCATTGGGACAGGCATTAGCGGGCCGTGGTGCGACCCTCTCATCCACCCTGCCACCAGGTGTGGGAAGCTGAAGGGCTCCAATACCTCTCCCACGGCAGGGAGCCCGTGCTGGGCTCTCACAATGGCAACGGGGTCGTCCTTCCCGACATATCTCCCAGCTGTCAGGTTGAGCCTCTCAACGCTCACCACGGCTGCGAGCAGATTGTCCGACTTCCTGTAAACCCTTCTCACAATATATCTTCCAGGCGTCCCTATCAGGGCTAGGACGTCGTATGATTCCTCAGGGGTTTTCATTAAAACACTCCTGCCCTCGAAAACATCGTATACTTCGAACATGAAACCGTCATGCATCTTGGGATCTATGACCAATCCAGCAGTGTTGAACGGGTCTGCGAAGATCCTGTAAATAGGCATGTTGAAGGCTCCCGGCTCCGTTTTATCAGCGTGGAACGTGATAACGGGCTCGGCCTCCCTCTCCTCCATCTCCAGCTCGGCCACGCCGGGACCCATCCCTCTCACGTTGCCGGAAAAGGCCTCGCTCAACAGGTCCTGCCCGGCGGCGTAGAGCTTCAACTCTTTTGCAACCTTCGTGGCTGATTTGAAAGCCTCCCATGCTAAGCCGTGGATATCCGGGTGGTCAACGCCCTTCCTATGGGTCATTATCAGCTGGATATCGTCGCCTACATGGGTTACGTAGAAGTCTGCTATGATATCTTTCTGCTTAGCCTCTGCTAGAATCTTGGTGGCAGCGGCCAACTGGTCCGGGTGAGGCATGTGGTGGCCGGCAATACTTCCTACATCAGCTTTTATAACGGATAGAGTGATCTTATCACCCATGATTACACCATTTTAAAGTATTAGTGAAAGGATTAATAAAGATGCTCCTAAGGGTTTAAAGAGATTTTTAAACAATCGTTTAAATCAATCCGGGATATAGTATTCTCCCCGAGCCTTCTGCTCCCTGTCAAGGACTGAGCCGGGCTTGTTTATACGTGGCCGCCCTGTCTCGCTGTCTTTTCTAACGGTTATTGAAAGATTCATTAAAAGAGTGTTAAAGCCTTCTCTTATCTTCAATGTCCTGCTAGCGTATCCCTCAATCGAGGGCTTGCCGGTGAACACTACTATCTTATCGCTTATGTAGTTTTGAAGCATTAAGTCGTGTTCAACCACTATAGCCGTCTTCCTCTTCTCCTCTATAATCCTCCTGATAACTCTTGCAACGACAATTCTCTCCTCGACGTCAAGGTACGCGGAGGGCTCGTCTAAGAGGTATAGATCAGCCTCTCTCGCCAGGGAAACGGCCACAGCTACTTTCTGCAACTCACCCCCGCTGAGCTCTTCAATCCTCCTATCCAGCATCCTGTTCAGCCGCAACTTTCTCACGAGCTCGTTGTAAAGCCAGGAGGCAGGGTTGAGAGCATCGGTTGAAGCGTTTCTCAATGCTTGTGAAACCGTTTCCTCCGGGAAGATCTTGGGGGATAGCTCCTGGGGTTTAACGCTGACTTTCTCCACGGATGTTAGCACGGAGCCTTCAACAGGTTTCAACTCCCCGCTTAACAGCTTGATAAAGGTTGACTTGCCGACGCCGTTCGGCCCTAGAATCCCGAGGACTTCCCCGGGATACGCCTCTCCCTCTTCAACCACGAGCTTGAAGCCTGATGAAGGGTATTGGTGGATCATTCTCTCCCATTTAATCACCGGGTACTCGGACTCTTCGAAGCGCTTCTCAGCCACCTGTATCCTGAACCTTACTGCTTCTGGGCGAATCCTCATGTTCTCTGCCGGCAGATAACCGTTCAAGTAATGGTTTATCCCTGCTCTTACACCGTATGGTTTCGAGGCTATGCCGTAAACACCTGGCTCACCGTAAATTACGACTATGTTATCGCTGATGTAGTCCAGGATCATCAGATCGTGCTCGACAACCACCACGTAGTTTTTAGAAGGGTTGGTGAACTCTCTGATAGCGTCCGCAACCCTCACTCTCTCCCTAACGTCGAGGTAGCTGCACGGCTCATCGAAGAAGTATGCGTCAGCGTTCTTCAAGAGGACGGCTGCCACTAGGAATTTCTGCAACTCCCCTCCGCTCAGCTCTGAAACGCTTCTGTCGAGAAGGTTTTTCAGGTTCAACCTCTCCACTACGTCTTTAAACAAGCCTCTTTCATCAGCCTTGGATAAGAGCTCTCCAACGTTTCCCTTCAACACGCGCCTAGCGGCTTCAATATACTGGGGCTTCACAACGCTCTTCAACTCGTTGTTGGCTAGCCGGGAGAAGTACGTCTGCAACTCACTCCCCTTGAAAGCCTTCACCACCCTGTCCCACTCGGGGTCGCTGGAGTAGTCTCCAAGGTTCGGCTTCAACTGCCCCGATAATATTTTAATGCTTGTTGTCTTCCCGGCGCCGTTCTTGCCGATGATCCCTAGAACGCCGCCTGTTTTAGGCACGGGCAGGCCGTATAGCTTGAACATGTTCTCCCCGTACCTGTGAACGAGCTGCTTCTCCAGCTCATCGGGCACGTTGACAATGGATATCGCGTTGAAGGGGCATTTCTTAACGCATATTCCGCACCCAATACACTTGTCCTCGAATATGACCGAGTGGGTCTTATCCTCGCTGAGATCTATTGCTTTAGTCTTCTTCGTCCTGTTGACAGGACAGAACCTTATACACTCTAGTGTGCACTTGTCCGGCTTACAGTAATCCCTGTCGACCACTGCGAGCCTCGCCAACCGTGACCACCCTTATGTGAAGCAACATGGTTTCTCTCTGAACAGGACCACTCTAGAGGCTTCTAACGAGCATCCCCTTGGACAGTTATAATAGGATTTGAAAACCATTTTATAACTGATGAAGAATGGTGACGGCTCTGAGTCTTAAGCGATGAGGAATATAAATAACTGACTTAATCACTCTCCCCGCTCTCGCCTTCTTCAGCGGCAAACTCCTCGAGGAATATCTCGTAGTATTCTTGAAGCATCTCTCTTTCCTCAGGAGTGAGCCCGGAAGCCTTGCTCTCGGTCGCTCTAGCCGTGGCAACTCTTTTGCTTGATTCAACCTGGTATTTCATCCCATACTTTTCAAGGTCTTTCTTAGTAGCCTTGACCCCGTAGCCGCACTTGTTGCATTTGAAGAAGACTTCGCCGTCTTTTCTAACAGGCATCATGGGGCCGCCGCATCTCGGGCAGAATTTGACCACGGGTTTCACCACGCTCTTCAACGACTTCTATAATAGTGTATAATAACGATATTATAAAGGTTTCTATTCAAGGAGTAAACCCTGCGACTCTCTAGCCAAGGCTCTCGTGATTGTAATATTTTAAAAACCCGCTTACAATATGGTATGTGATGATTGTTAAACGGTGATGCTTATGGGGAAGATAAGGATTCGCGTCGTTAAGAGAACCGCCAGGGAGTTGCTTGAGAAGTACCCGGGACTGTTCACAAGGGATTTCAACCAGAACAAGCTCCTGGTCTCTAGGCTGGTGGAGACCCAGTCGAAGAAGGTTAGGAACCTGATAGCAGGCTACGTGACCCACTTGGTCGCTATTAGGGAGAAGAAGGCGAAGGCTTGAGAGGCCCGTTCTTGCAAGCCCCAGGACATTCCGAGACCGTTTTCTCAGTGGAGCCTGGCGAGGAATGCGTTCTCATAAGGTTTAACAACCTAGTGGTTAAACTGTGCGCGTACAAGTGTGTTAAGAAACATGAGGATTTCGAGGAGGAGTTAGAGCTCCGGGAGCTCTTCCCCGACAAGCCCGCGGCAATTCTCCCGCTACCCATGTTTAAGACGCCTCTACAGCTTGTTCAAGCAGGGGTTCACTACGAGCTCTACAGGAGCGAGCTTTCAAGGTTCAGGAATAAGGGACTCCTCCTGCTCCTACTCGCAACGGGGCACAACCAGATAAGCGACCTGCTGAGTGATTTGAAGACAAGGTATTCCGAGAGCAATCACTACTTGCTGGTCTCAATAGGTGATGAAGGCTTCGATGAAACCGGGTGTGAGGTTTTCGAGGATTTCAATCAAAGCATTGACGAGGATACCCGGGCTGTTCTTGTAAAAAACGTTATTAGTTTGCTATCACTGATATAGCCCTACCACTCCTCCTCTTCCCACTCTTCCTCCCATTCCTCCTCCTCTTCCCACCATTCCTCTTCCCATTCTTCCTCGAACCAGATCAAGCCCTGCACCTCGCTAGTTGCTCCCTGTTTTAAATTGGTTGGAACCCAGTATTTAAACTATATCTTTGAAGCCTCCTCCCTGTTAGACACGGGAGAGAAGTGTTTAGGAGAGCTCGTTGAACGTTAAAAGAACTATGTCCCTAGGCTTCTCCTCAACCTTCCCCAGCCTTGCGCCAACGAGGATTTTAACGTTCTTCTCGGCCGCAGTGTCTATCAGCCTCTGGGTTAGGATACCGTCTAATAGTATTCCGTGAACGCTACCGGGCTGTGCACTGGCCAGCTCGTTGACAAGGTCTCTCACAGGGATTTTCTTCAAGGTATTCCAGTTCTGATCGTACAGGATTGCTTCAAGAGTCCCAATTAAAGCCTTAGCGTCCTCGGCGAGCTTACCCGGGATCATCAGGGTTTCCTCCTTCTCAACAGGCTGTGGAGGCGGTTGCGGCGCCTCCTCCTTCACCTCGGCTGGTTTGGCTTCAACAGGTAGCTTGTGCAACTTCTGCTGTATCTGCAGGAGGTGTTGCGCCTCCTTACTTCCCTGCTTCACCAGGTTGTTCAAGTAGTCGAACACGCTTGTGGCCTTGGAGAGAGCCTCCTCGATCTCCCTCCCGGTTAACTCTTCAACCTCCCTACCCGCCGGCGCTCTTGCCACGAAGTCTACCTTGAGGTTTCTTAAAACCTCCTTGAGAATGAGGTCCCCGCCGTGGTCGCCATCGACGAATAACATGATCTTCTTCGTCTCAGCCAGCTTCTTAACGGTTTCGGGAACCTTTCTCGCCCCGCCTATGGCGACAACGTTGTTTATCCCGTATCTTAGAAGGTTTATTACGTCGGCCCTTCCCTCAACCAGTATGATAGTGTCAGCCTTCTCAACATCAGGCCCTGCGGGCAGCTCGTCGGGGCCGTAGCTGATGGGCTCTGGGGCTTTAAGCATTTCCTGGATATTCTTGATAATCTCCCTGACATCGGGAGCCTTCTCCTTGCTCCATTTCCTAAGTATTTCCTCAGCCCTCTCCATTATCTTCTTGATCTTCTCCAGCCTCAGGTCGACTATGTCGACCACTTTCAAGCTGGCATCGTAGGGGCCGACCTTGTCAACGCTCTCGATGAGGGCGGCTAGGAGGGCTGTTTCAACCCTGTCAAGGTTGCTGGGTATTAGGATCTCGCCTATTGTCTTGCTCCCCTGGATCTTGGTGTTGACCTGTATCCTGCCTATTCTGCCCTTGTCCTGGAGCTGGCGCAGGTCGAACTGGTCGCCGAGCAATCCCTCGGTCTGGCCGAATATTGCGCCCACAATGTCGTGCTTCTCGACAACTCCGTCGATCTCTATCTTAGCTCTTATCAAGTACTTGCTCATTAAATCACCGTGGTCTATTATAAGGATTTGTAAACCCGTATAATAAGTCCTGCATTCTCGTGGAGCGCTAGGCTAAAAACCTATACAATCCTAACCCTGTTAACCTTTTTATTAGCCCACGCGTACCTTCTAATCCTCCTGCTCCGCCCGTACCCGCATGCTGCGCAGTATCCCTTGGAGACGTTGAAGCTGTGTCTGCCGCACCTTCTGCACCTTATGTGCGTCTTGCCGCGGCTCCTCCTACCCATGCTGCTCGTTCCCTTGGTCACCCGGACCACCTCACTGCTCGGTTATCGGGGAGATGAAGACCACGGTGTCTCCTCTTATCACGACCGTGCCCAGCTTCCTGGTGCTCCCGCCCTCCCCTATCTCCTCGACATCGTCTAACACTATGTTCAAGTGTTGATCATAGCTCCTCAGTTTTCCGCGGAGCGTTATATCATCTTTTATTTTAATCAAGACGATGTTCCCAATGTTCTCCTCCAACATCTTATGCGCTGTCTCGCTCAAAACCAGCACCTCTATCGGTAATGCTTAATGAATCCACAAGAAGTTTAAATACTAGGTATCCTTAAATACTTAGCGATCAACTGGTTAAACGTGGTTGGTAATGGTTAAGAGGCATCCTCTATCGAAGAAGGAGCGGAAGAGGCTTGCCGAGGAGCTCTCCTATATCAGTGACTTGAAGATCGAGGATGAGAGGTTGGTGGAGTATTACCAGGACGATAACGGCGAGAAAATCCTTGTAAACGGTGAAGCATGGTTCGTCAAGCTAGGGGATAAGTGGATTCCTCACCTGAGATTCGTTCTGAAAAACCTTCAGGCGCTCAGGCTTCCAAAGGTTTACGTGGATAAAGGGGCCATTGAGGCCTTGCTCAGGGGTGCAGACCTCATGGCCCCCGGGGTTAAGAGTATTGAGGGCGTCTTCAAGGAGGGCGATATCGTGGTGATCTGCGAGCTCGAGTCCCGGAAGCCCTTCGCGGTTGGCAGAGCCCTCGCTTCTTCAGACCCTATCGTCAAGGGCGAGCTTAGAAGAGGAAAGGTGGTTGAGAACTTGCATTACTTCAACGATGAGATATGGAGACATGGTCCCTGACTCCTTGACCGTTAACATTTAAAACATGTCTAAATATAGGTTGAAAACCTGGATTAAACGGGAAAGGTGTTAACCATGGTGTTCAACCAGGGCGACTTCATACTTGTCGAATACACTGTTAGGGCTAAGGAAACCGGCACCCTCCTAGACACCACAGATCAGGAGTTGGCTATGAAGGAGAATATTTACGAGGCTGACAGGCTCTACGGTCCAACACTCGTAGTGCTCGGCAGGGGGTGGATGAACGAGGTTGTTGAGCAGGAGTTAATGAAGATGGAGGTTAACGAGGAGAGGGAGGTTGAAGTACCTCCCGAGAAAGCCTTCGGTGAAAGAGACTCGGGGAAGGTTAAAACCTTCAGCCTGAGGGAGTTCCAGAGAAGAGGATACGGCGTTAACGTGGGAGACGTGGTTGAGGTTGGAGGGGTTAAAGGAGTCGTTAAAAGCATAAGCGGCGGCAGAGTAGTAGTGGATTTCAACCACCCGTTGGCCGGCAGAACCCTTGTCTACAAGGTCAAGGTCGTGGGGAAGCTTGAAGAGTTCAGGGACAGGGTTAAAGCCCTTGCTTCAAGACACCTCAACATCACAGGTGGCGACATCGATGTCGCCTACGAGGAGGCTGAGAAGAAGCTTGTCGTGAGCATCCCCGGGAAATACTTGTCGAGGAGGGAGCTGAACTACTCCAAGATATCGTTGGCTACAGACATCTTCGACATGTTCAAGGATGTTGTCGAGAAGCTAGTGTTCCAGGAGACCTTGTCCAAGACCCAGCCGCAGTCCAGCTAGATGACGCCGGTTTCCTCGGCAAGCCTGTAAGCAGCCTCGCGTGTTAAACCCTTTTCACCCAGTATCGTGTACCTTTCAGGCCTTATAGTGTGAGCAATGGTTAAGGCTTCAGTAATCTTCTCCGGCTCAATTCCGATTTCATAAGCATTCGTGGGAAGCCCCACTTTCTTCAAGATCCTTCTAACCCTTCTCCACGATGAGTCGCCGTGGAGGTATAGCATCATTATTGTTCCAAGAGCTACTTGCTCCCCGTGGAGGGCCCTGCCGGGCGCCACGATATCCAGCGCGTGGCTGAACAGGTGCTCGCTCCCGCTTGCCGGGCGGCTCGACCCAGCTATGCACATGGCTACTCCACTGCTCACGAGTGCTTCAACAAGTATCCTAACGCCCTCCACGCTCCCGCTTGCGATCAGCTCGTGGTATTTGAGCACGTGTTTAGCGCTCATTAAAGCCAGCTGAGCGGCGTACTCGCCGTAGTACTCCCCTCTCAGCCTGTGCGCTAGGGCCCAGTCCTTGACAGCCACCAGCTTGCCGACGAGATCGCCGAAGCCCGCCATTATGAGCCTCCTAGGGGCTTTAGCGATGACTTCGACATCCGCTATCACCCCGTAAGGGGTTTTAGTGTAGATGCTGGTCGGCCTCCCGGTTCCCTTGAGGCTGGCGAACGGGCTCGCTATGCCGTCGTGGCTTGGCGTGGTGGGTATGCTTATCATTAAGGAGCCTGACTCCTTCGCGACATACTTCGCTACGTCAATAGCCTTCCCCCCGCCCACGCCGATCACTGCTTCAACCCTTTCCTCCCGAGCCCTCCTCGCTATCTCCTCCGCAGTATCCACGATTGCGTTGGGGGCTTTCCAGACGACAACCTTTCTCTCGGGGGCGAGGGCTTCCTCAACTCTTCTACCGGAAAGCTCGTAGGTTAATTCTCCTGTTATTATTCCGACTTTCCTGGCTAACGGGGGAATTATCTCGGAGACCTTGTCGATAACGCCGTGGCCGACGATGACTTTCAAGGGGAGTGTTATCTCGTGAACGCTCTGCAAAACACATCCTCCAGCGTACGAATCATATATTTAAGCCTGGTTAATAATTTCAGAATTAAAGACAGGCGGTGGATTATGGATAAGACTGCTTCTAAGACCACTACAGTTGGGCTGGTTGCAGGAGAGTACGTCGTGCTCGCCGCTGATAAAAGGGCCACGGCAGGACCGATGGTCTACCATAAAAGAGTGAGGAAGATAGTGGAGATAACTCCGTACGCGGCAATGACTATATCGGGGCTTGTCGCTGATGCCCAATTCCTCGTTGAGAACGCTAAGTATATTGCAAAGGACTACGAGCTTAAAATGGGTAAGAGGATATCTGTTGACGCGCTGGCCAGCAGGATTTCCCTCATATTGTCGGCATACCTGAGGTTCTTCCCCTTCATTGTTCAGCTACTGCTTGGAGGGGTTGACCACGAAGGCCCCAAGCTGTACTACATGGATCTCTACGGGAGTGTTTCAAGAGAAAGGTTCATGTCAACAGGTAGCGGCTCACCAGTCGCCTTCGGAGTGCTGGAGCAGGGGTACAGGGAGGGCTTGACGCTGGAGGAGGCTAAGGAGCTTGCTTTCAAAGCCGTATCCTCAGCAATAATGAGAGATAGCTTCACGGGTGAGGGAGTGGACATAGTGGTTATAGGCCCTGAGGGGATTTCCGAGGAGACAAGGTTGTTTAAGAAAACCCTTGCAACGGTTTAGCTTGGAAACACTTATAAGCATGTTTTAATATGTTTTTCAACGCTGAAGCAGTATAGTAGTATTCTAACTCGTTTAAACCGTGGAGAAAGGGATGGATTGTGAAAATTGATAAGTCAGTGTTGAACAAGAATAAGCTTGCATTACTCGGCAGTATTGTGCAGGAGATACCGCCGGAGCTCGAGCTATCTAATATAGAGTTTGAGGGGCCGTCAATAGTTGTCTACGTCAGGAACAGGAAGGCTATCAGCGAGCACCTGGATCTCGCGCAGAACATTGCGAAGAAGGTTAGGAAAAGGGTTGTGATAAGGGTTTCAACAGAGTCCCGGCTACCCGTTGACGAGGCGAAGAAGAAGATCCTGGAGATAGCTCCCAGGGAAGCCGGCCTCGACCCTAACGGAATATACTTCGATGAAACCAGCGGAGAGGTCTGGGTCAAGGTTGAGAAGCCTGGGCTAATAGTGGGGAGGGGTAATTACGTCAGGCACAAGATCCTTGCCGAGACGGGTTGGAGAGCAGTGCCTATGAGGGCCAGCCCGCTGGAGTCTAAAGTGCTCAGGGAGGTTGTAGCTGGTACTTTGAAGCAGAGCGAGTACAGGCTCGAGTTTCTGAGGAGGCTTGGAGACAGGATTCACAGGGACGTGATCTTCAAGAACAACTATGTGAGGATAACGGCGCTGGGAGGGTTCAGGGAGGTTGGGAGGTCTTCAATACTGGTTGAGACGCGTGAGAGCAGGCTACTCCTGGACATGGGGATTAACACGGGCGTGATGGACGACCCCTTTAAAGCATTCCCGTGCATTGATGTCGACTCGCTGAAGCTTGAGGAGCTTGACGGCGTGATAGTCACGCACTCGCATCTCGACCACGTAGGCCTCGTGCCCATACTGTATAAGTACGGCTACAGGGGCCCCTTGTACGTGACCAAGCCCACGAGAGAGTTGATGATAGTCATGCTTAAGGATTTGATAGAGGTTTCGAGAAGATCTGGTAGATACCTGCCTTATACGGAGAAGGATTTAACGACTATGATACTTCACACGATCACTGTCGAATATGACGAGGTAACTGATGTAGCCCCCGACATCAAGCTAACAATGTATAATGCCGGCCACATACTCGGCTCAGCCATAGTCCACCTGCACGTTGGGATGGGGCTCCACAACATTGTCTACACGGGCGATTTCAAGTACGCTTCGACAAGGCTTCTCGACAGGGCTAACACGGAGTTTCCAAGGGTGGAGACGCTTATAATGGAGTCCACGTACGGGTCTGCGAAGCAACAGAGCAGGCTTGAGGCGGAGGCGGAGCTCGTGAGCATTGTCAAGAGGACTGTTGAGCGCCAGGGTATCGTGCTAATACCGGTTTTCGCGGTTGGCAGGGGTCAGGAGATAATACTGATACTGAATGAGGCGATGAAGAACGGCTCAATACCCAAGCTTAACGTTTACGTGGAGGGGCTTGTCAACGAGGTGACAGCCATTCACACACAGTACCCCGAGTATTTGAGCAGGAGTATAAGGGAGGCTATTTACAGGGGTGAGAACCCGTTCACGGCTGATTGGCTCAAGATCCTCGAGTCAGGCGTTGCGAGGCCCGATGTAGTGGAGGACCGCCCCTCAGTGATCATAGCGACGAGCGGAATGCTCACCGGCGGGCCTGCTGTTGACTATCTCAAGCTACTGGCAAGCGATCCGAGGAACAGCCTCGTCTTCGTGGGCTACCAGGCCGAGGGAACCCTCGGCAGGAAGATAAAGGACGGTATGAGGGAGTTGACAATGGTGGTTGAGAACAAGGTTGAAGCGGTGAAGATCGACCTCGAAGTATACAGCATTGACGGCTTCAGCGGGCACAGCGACCAGGCCGAGCTCGTGAAGTATGCTCAGAGCATTAAGCCTAAGCCTAAGAAGATAATCCTCAACCATGGGGAGCCGTCGGCGATAGACACCTTGGCGAGACTCCTGCGCAAGGCGCTACTGGTCCCGGGAACAGGCTACATCTCCCTCCCGGAAATATACACTCCCTCCAACCTTGACACGGTGCACCTCACATCTTAGTGTGAGTGGCGTGCCATGGCTAAGAGGGTTTTAATGCCCGGCAGGTTCCAGCCGTTCCACAACGGACACTACCATGCTCTCAGGAGTCTCCTAGAAGAATACGAAGAGGTAGTGTTAGCTGTTGGGAGCGCGCAGGAGGGGTTCACCTGCCAGAACCCTTTCACGGCTGGCGAGAGGCTCGAGATGATAGACATACTCCTCAAGCATGAAGGGCTGAGGAGCAGGGTCTGGTTGATACCGGTCCCGGATATAAGGATGCCCCTGGCTTGGACTACTCACGTCCTATCAATGGCTCCAAAGGTTGAGGCCGTTGCCTCGGGAAACCCTCACGTCCTGTACATCTACAAATGGGCTGGCTTGAAAACAGTTGAGCTCAAGCTTCACGAGCCATCCAGGTATAAAGGGACCAGGATTAGGAGCCTGATGCTTGAAGGCGGCGAGTGGAGGAGCCTTGTCCCAGGCGTTATAGCCGAGTATATTGAAGCCGTTGACGGTGTTGAAAGGGTTAGAAAGGTGTGTTCGAGTGGAGTATATTGAGGTTGACGGTAGCATAGGGGAGGGCGGGGGCCAGGTTTTAAGATACTCGCTGGCCCTGTCAGCTCTCACGTTGAAGCCTGTGAGAGTGTTCAACATAAGGGCTAAGAGGGATAATCCAGGGCTCAGGCCGCAACACCTCGCGGCTGTGAAAGCCCTTGCGGAGGTCTCGGGAGCGGAGGTTAAGGGGGCCTTCCCGGGTAGCATGGAGGTTTGGTTCAGGCCGAGGAGAAGGGTTCACAGTAGCCTCAGCATTGACGTGGGGACTGCGGGGAGCGTGTCGCTCGTCATTCAGGCGATACTCCCCGTTCTCCTCTACTCGCCCGGGGAGTCAACGATCACTGTTAGAGGCGGCACAGACGTGCCCTGGAGCCCCCCGGTGGACTACATGTCCCTTGTTTTCACGCATAACTTGAAGCCAATGGGGGTTGAAGCGTTCGTGAGGCTTTTCAAGCGCGGGCACTACCCGAGGGGAGGAGGAGTGGTCGAGGTCCGCGTCAAACCCGTCTCGAAGCCTCTGAAGCCCTTGAACCTGGTTAAGCGGGGTAGGCCTTTGAAAGCGGCCGTGGTCAGCCACTCCGTCAAGCTCCCGAGACACGTTGCCGAGAGGCAGGCCTCCGTAGCGTCGAGCCTTGTCGAGAAAGTGCTCGGGATTAAGCCCGAGGTCGTGCTGGATGCTCAGCCGTCTGAAAGCGACGCCCACCTGGGGCCTGGTAGCGGGGTTTTAGTCTATGTCGAAGCGGAGCCTTGGGTTAGGCTTGGAGGGGACTCGCTCGGCGAGAAGGGTAAGCCGGCTGAGAAGGTGGGGGAGGAGGCTTTCAGGAAGCTGGTTGAGGATTATGAGACAGGGATGGCTTTCGACAGGCACATGGGGGATATGCTAATCCCTTACTTATTCCTGGCTCAAGGAGTCAGCAGGATCGGGGTTGCAGGAATAACTTCCCACCTCGCCACTGCTCTTGAAATATCCAAGCTCTTCTTCCCGAGCGCTGAAGCCAGGGTTGAAGGAGTTGTCGAAGGCCCCGGCGTGGTGGAGGTTAAAAGCCCCGGCTTCCAGCCTTGAGCAATCCCGCAAGCCTCTGCTTTAAAATATCCAGGTTTAAGCCCGTTAGAGCAGAGATAACGAGGGGTTCAACCCCTGTCTTCTTTAACACTATTTCGCGAGCCTCCTCGAGCTCGTCCGGGGGCATGGCATCCGCCTTGTTCAACACTATCATCAACGGCTTACCCTGTAGCATGCTTTGAACAGTCCTGTAAACGCTCAACTGCTCGTCTAGACTGTAGTATTTACCGGGGGATGGGTCGATCAGGAAGAGGAGGGCGTCCGCCAAGTGCTTCACAGCTAGGACAGCCCTGTGCTCTATAGGGTTTCTCTCGCTCATAGGCCTGTCAAGTATGCCGGGCGTGTCAATCAGTACAATCCTCCCATAAGGCTCAACCGTCAGGTGCCCGGCAATAATGTCCTTGGTCGTGAAAGGGTAGAAGCCTATCTCGGGCCTCGCGTTGGTGAGCCTCGATATAAGCGTTGACTTCCCAGCCTGGGGCATGCCGGCTATGATGACTCTTAAATCACCCTCCACATCCGGCATCCTGGAGAACTCCAGGGCTGTCCTCCTTATCGCTGACAGAGTCCTCCTGTTCCTCTCATAGATTGAAACAAGCCTTCCGACCCCGGCCCTGAAAGCCTCCCTCGCAGCGGGCTCACCCGGGGCGGTTCTTAGCTCGTTCCTCGACGAAGCATATATGTTGCCAGCAACCCTTCTCAAACCCTTAATCTTCTTCAACACCTCTCTCGGATCAACCCCTGCTTCAAGCTTGAAGAGCTCGGCGTGGAACCCCCCAAGCTCCACTACCCGCCTGAGGAATGCTTCAGCCCTGGAGAACTCGCCATCCACTAGCTGGTAGCATGTTGAAAGCTTTTCGAGAAGCCTTGCCCCGGCGCTGGCCCTTCCCGATGAGCCAGCGGTCTTCAACCTCCGCTCAAGGATCGCGAGGAACTCGCTGGGCTCGTGAACAATGTTTCTCCTGAAATCCTCCGGCTTCAACCAAACCCTTAGTGTAGGGATGTTTAAAGCTTCTTATAGGTTAATGGGTTAATGTCTGTCCGTGGGCTTGAGGAGGCTGTATTTTAAGAGCAAGGTTTTTAACAATATTGTAGAGCCTCCGGTAGTTCGTCCCACTGATGTTGAATACTCTCGCAACATCCTCGGGCCCCGGCGTCTCCCCCGTCCTCACCTTGACGGAGAGCATGTATGCTAGCGCGTACTTGCCCCTCTCGCTCCTGGAGAGTAATGCAGGGTTCAACTCCTCTATGAGCTTTAAGCCGTTCCTCACATCCTCCCAGTACCCGTTCGCCTCAATGTTCTCGACAGCCTCTATCGAGGCCTTGGACATGATGGTTTTCACAAACCTTTTCGTCGACAAGACAGCGTCGTAGTCCACCGTGAGCCACGGCTTATTCCTCACCCTCTTCTCAGCCATTTTGTAAAGCCTCATGTTCACGGAATAGTTCTCTGAGACAACCCTCTTCACGGGCCGCCTTCTCCTGGCCGGCAACCCTTCCTCCTCGAAACCTCCTCGAGCCTCCTCAATTATGTTCTCGACTACTAATCCGCAGCCGCTGCAGACTACGAAACCATCCCTGTAATCCCATACCAGGGGGTTGCCGCAGACGGGGCAGGTTGAACGCGTCACTAACACTCAACTCCATTATTTACCTGAGAAAACACAGCCCAATAGATAGGGAGAGTTGGGCGAAAGTATTTTTGAAAAACCTGCGGCACCACAAAGCCAGGTGAAGACCACCACGGGTTTGCGAAAAAGGTTCGCTCACTAGAAACAGGTATTGCTCAGCCTCCTTCCTCCCCGCTCTCTGGTGAAACGGCACGGGCGGCCGCGGAGGGCATTAAACTCCGGGTTTTTTGCTGAATAGCCTAAGGGTACAGACTCGTTAACGCTCACGTTCAGCCCGGCTCTCTTGCCTCCTCCACTGTTGTAGGGTAGTCGTGAATGTTCTTTCCCTCGGTTAACACCCTGGCTACTTCGCGTGCTCTCTCAGCTCCTAGCTATCCTCCGGTAGCTTAACAATAAGGCCCTGTAATTCCTCGACGGCCTTCTCGGCAACATTGTCCAACGCCATCATGTCATCCCTCACGCCTCTGCCTTTCAGCTTAGCGGTCTTCACGAGGCTTGGAGCAGGCTAGACCTTGTTGCCCACATGTATTCGGGAGTCTAGCGGTCCCAGGACAGCGTCGGGGTTCGTTACGATCTCGTCCGCGACCAGTGTTATTAGCGTTCCCCTGCTCATTGCTTAGTGAGGTATATTCGCTACTTTCCTTCCAGGGTGCTTCCTGAGCGCCATCGCGACCTGCGAGGTCGCCAAGACCAACCCTCCCGGCGTGTGAAGGATTAAAGCTATTGGTTGCCTCGGCAACATACTTTTAATCGCCCTGATCACGGCCTCAAGTCCTCGATATCGATGTACCTGTGCGCTAGAAAGCCAGGGAACCCTATTTTCTCTTGCCTGTGGATCAAGGTGACAACTCTCCAGCCGTGTTTCCCCTCTATCTCTCTGATAAGCTTTAACCTATGTTCACCAGCGATCTAAACTGGAGTTGCGGGTGAATAGCTGTGTAAAGGAGTAGTAAAGAATAACATGCTCATAGGATCAAACACTTTGAAACACCTCATCCCGCACTGACCATCTAATACAGCGTTAGAGGAATATGTCTAAGATTGTGAAGCATTTGCAAGCCTTCACAGAGAATCAGGCCGCGCCACCAGTTAGGGTGGCCGCGAACCTTCTTCAACGCCTATCCTTACGAATCTCGCTCTCCTACGGAGTATATAAACCAGGGTGAGCCCGGGCTCCCAAAGATCTTCCCGTTGTGGGCGTGGACGGGGTGTGGTTTCACGCTAAATGTTGTACAAGGCTGTTGAGTGTTTTGAGGTCCCCGCTGGCATAGCCCCCGGCGAGGTGCTAAGAGTGAGGAGGTAGCGAGGGAGGATTCTGTGCTGGCTTTCAAAAAATTCATAGTTGCTAAAAAATGGAGCGGGGACAACAGCTCGGCATAGCGTTGGTAACCCCGAGGTGGGTGAGGCGCAGGCCTCGCGAGGTTTCCCACGGCTTGTTAACTCTTAAAACCTAGTGGGGTGAATGATGCACTAGGGCCCGCTTCAAAGGGTATTGATCTCGGCATGTGTCAAATTTATTAATGACTAGGTATTATAGATGGGTTTCGGGTTGAAAAGGTGGATGAGAACACTCCTAGTAGAACTGGTGGATTGAAAGTTCTAGTTGCAAGCGTTGCAATAACCTCCGTCCTGGGCAGTAGCTACGCCTACAGCGTTTATGTAAGACCGCTCGCAAGCTTGTGGGAGAGCACTTTCTGGGCTTCACTACCCTTTTCCGTGTTAATCGCAACTTTCGCCTTCTCGAGCATCATAGGCGGTAGGCTTTACGCTAGAAAGGGGAGTATCAGGATTCCAGCACTGCTCAGCATGCTTCTGACAGGGATTGGACTTCTTCTCTCATCTCTCGTAGAGGCTATCACCCACTCTATCTGGCTGGTGATAACCTATGGAGTAATAGTGGGGCTTGGCAACGGCATGGGTTACGTACCGGTCGTGGCTCTTGCTAGAAAATGGTATCCTGACAAGGCAGGCCTTGCCACAGGCGTTGTGATACTCGGCTATGGTGGTAGCGCATTGGCTTTCGCGCCCTTGAAGTCCTATTTGATTGAACTCGTAGGCGTCGGCTGGACCTTTGCCACAGTGGGCTTGATATCCCTCATTATTGGTGTTCCAGCCGCCGCGATAGTGCGCGATCCTCCGCAGGAGCTCGTGGCCTACTTCAGCAGGTTTGCGAAGAGGAGAGCGGTCATCCCTAAGAGAGACTATAAGCCTGGCGAGGCTGTTGAGACCCCTGACTTCTGGATGTTGTGGGCCAGCTTCATGCTCACAGCGGGCCCCGGGCTCATGCTTATAGGCCACATGGCTAACCTGGCCGCGTTGAACAACATACCGAATCCTCCTCTAGCCGTCAGTGTTTTCTCGGTGATGAACGCGTTGGGGAGGCCGCCTGCGGGCTGGGTTTCCGACTTGCTCGGAAAGTTCGGAAGGCCCATAACTATGAGCGTGTTCTTCACGATACAGGGCCTGTTGTTCTACATGCTTTCAACCCCCTTAGCGGGCATCCCATGGGTTTTCTTCCTCATGGTGGCTGCGCTGGGCTTCCTCTACGGTTCGAGCCTGGCCTTGTTCCCCGCGGCAACGGGGGATTTCTTCGGGCTCAAACACCTATCGGAGAACTACTCTCTAATCTTCATTAGCTGGGGCGTAAGCGGCTTGGTTTTCCCATCAATAGGCAGTTACATTGTTGATTCAACAGGGGGTTACGGGCTTGCACTGATAATCTCGAGCATTCTCAGCGTGCTAGGAGGGTTGTTTAACCTGTACCTGAAGAAGCGTTTAGCGCTCTATCTCCAGTAAGGCTGACATACCTTCCCCTATCTCTCGCCACTATCCACAGGTCTCTGAAAATACGAGTTAGTTCTAGAGAGGATAGTAAACATCGCACTACATATCTCGCTCCCAGTATCGCTGTCTTAAACCCCTCCGGGATTAACCCGTTATTGACGAATACTAGGACTCCACTGCAATCCTTACTCAGCGGTTGTTTAAAGGAGACTGCGGGCCCGCCGGGATTCGAACCCGGGTCCTCCGGCTCCGCAGGCCGGCGCCCTATCCAGGCTAGGCTACGGGCCCATTCAAGGTATTATGAACACTTGTTTCAGCGTTAAAAACTGTTTTACTGTGCAAGCGTGTTTTTGAACAGGATGGTTTTCTCCTCGGGTCCCTTGGCGGTTATTTTGAGTATGTCTACGCCGTCCCCCGAGAGCACGTCTCTCTCTACAACCGTCTTCACGGCTTCGACCACGAGCTTCTCAGCTTCATCAATGCTTATGTCTGGAGTGTACCTGGGTTCGATGTATCCAAGGGCTAGCTGGGCCCCGGAGCCTAGCGCAGCGTACTTCTCCTCGATCAAGCTGCCGACCGGGTCTAGAATGTAGAGCTGTGGCCCGTTGTCATCGTAGCCTCCTACCACGATCTCCGTGAGCATGGGGGCGAGCTTGTAGCTGTAGAGTATTACCGACAGTACCTTAGCGAGCCCCCTAACCCTTATCTCCCTGCCGTGCTGGAGCTCGTAGTACTTGGCCTCCATCTCGAGCATTCTCTTCAGAATATTCACATCCCCCATCAATCCTGCGAACCCTACGCCAACGTGTGGCGTGATCGCGTAAACCTTCTTAACACTCCTGCTTAACACGAACCCGTCATAAGTAAGCCTCTTCTCGCTGGCTAGGACAACGCCTTCCCTCGTCTTTACACCTATGGCTGTGCCGGGCAACATGCTCATATACACCTTCTTCTCAATCAATATATATTAAACAAGGAATTTATACATATCCCAGCCACCCTCACGCTTCAAGGGCTCAACGAGCTTTAGGCGAACACGATATTATCCTGGTTTAAACAACGCGATCCCTGGTCGTACCTATGACTCAATGCCTAAACGTCCTCAACACGCGTTGCAGTGTGAGATGGTTTAAGCAAGACCATATCCCCGTGGAAACAATACGCAAGCTCTTGAAGGTAGCGGTTGAAGCCCCCACGGCACAGGGGGCTGAGCAGTGGTTTTTCATAGCAGTAGTGTCGGAGGATTAGAGGAGGGAGATCCACAGGCTTCTAAAGAAAGCACATGAACACTATGCTTACAATGTCTTGTTGAAACCGTGCAGCCCCGAGGCTGTTTCAAAATGAATGGGCAGGATTGACCAGGGAATGTACGCGGCCCCTGTCTACGTAGCCGCGTATTTAGATTTCCGTAGGAGAGTCTTCAGGGAGGAGTACTTCGAGTATGAGAGGCTGATGGCTACTCAGTCACTTTCAGCCGCTATTGAAAACCTCATCATAGCGGCTTGGAGCATGGGTCTGGGGAGCGTGTGGATAGGTGTCCCAGTTTTCATGAGGGAGGAGTTTGACAGGATAATCTCGCCTCCCGAGAACTGTGAGCTCTCGGCCATGGTATCACTAGGGTTTCCAGCCGAGAAAATTGTTCCGCGGCCGAGGAAGCCGGTTGATCAAGTATCTATGATAGTTTAGGAAACATTGTGATTAAACTATAAATATCTATGTATTCACTATTTAACACTTCCGTTGAGTTAATAAGCCATCCGAATATTATTACAATCGATGGGGGAAGGTGGCCATATAGTAAAATCCATGACTGAGAATGCTCTTCTCTCAGCATTCGCCGGCGAGTCGATGGCGCACATGAGGTACCTGGTTTTCGCAGACATAGCTGAGAAGGAAGGATACAGCAATGTTCCGAGACTTTTCAGAGCTGTAGCATACGCGGAGCAGGTTCACGCTACAAATCATTACAACGTTTTAAGAGTTTTCAACGAGGATGCTAAGATCTCGTCAGGCGCCCCAATAGGACCCGGGGACACTAGTAAAAACCTTGACCTGGCCTACAGGGGAGAGGTTTACGAGATAGAGGAAGTGCACCCGGTGTATCTCGAGATAGCGAAGTATCAAGACTAGAAAGAGGCTCAGAGGAGCTTCTACTTCGCGCTGTCAGCGGAGAAGATTCACGCGCAACTCTACAAGACAGCTAAGGAGTATGTTGATAAGAAGCAGGATTTCCCGCTGGCCCCGGACGAGAAGGTCTGGATTTGCCCAGTATGTGGGCACACTCATGTAGGCGAGGAGCCTCCTGAGAAATGCCCGGTCTGCGGCGCGCCAAGAGGCATGTATAAGGGATTCTAATCTTTTTAAAATCCTATAGAACGTACTTCCAGACGCCCTTACCCTTGTAATTATAGATCATGGTCTTGTAGGAGGTGGTGTATTCTATCGAATACCCAACCCCCTCCCTCCCAATACCTGAATCCTTTCTTCCGCCATACGGGTAGTAGCCCACACCGTGTCTCGGCATATCGTTAACATATATCGCCCCAACCTCGAGAAACCTAACCAGCTTCCTTACTTCATCCATGTTCCGCCCGAATATAGCGGCGTCCAGTCCATACCTTCGCTCGTTAACCAGCGAGATGGCCTCGTCGACGCTGTCAAACCCTGTTATCAGGGCCACGGGCGCGAATACTTCTCTCCCGTACAGTATGCTCTGCTTTAATGACTCGTGATTCTTAAACTCGATCAGCGTCGGCTCCATGTATGTGGCACCAAGCCTTCTGCCACCGTAGAGTATCACGCCCCCCTTCTCCACAGCGTCTTTAACAGCGTTTAAAGCCTCGTCGACAACCCCTGGCTCTATAAGGGGACCCATTGTCGTAGAGAGATCTCTCGGGTCGCCGACTCTGACCTTAGCCAACTCATTTACCAGTTTCTTGGCGAAGGCTTCGTAGACCTCGTTTTTAACAAGGATTAGCTTGATAGCATCACACCTCTTGCCGGAGTAGCTGTAAATACCGGTTGCAACCCGTTCAGCCGAGAAATCGATGTCAGCGTCGCCGAGCACTATCGCCGGGTCTCCTCCTCCCAGCTCCATGACAAGCTGTTTGATCCCTGCTTTCTCAATAACCTTTCTCCCTGTCTCACTACCGCCTGTGAAGCTTATCGCTCCAGTCCTATCATCCCCTATGATCCTATCGCTCTCACTACCGGGGACTGTGTGAACGGCTAAAGCATCCCTGGGGAGCCCGCTTGCCTCGAGAACCCTTGCGAAGAGGAGTACGGGTAAAGGATCCGCTGAAGGCGGCTTGATGGCGACGGCGTTGCCCGCTGTGAAGCTGTACGTCACCTTCGACACTTTACCTAACAATGGGTAGTTGAAGGGAGTAACTGCCGAGACTATTCCAACAGGCTCCCTTCTCACAACGGCCTCGGTCTCAATGGTTGATTGATCCCAGTCTCCCGGCACGTATTCGCCGAAAATCCTCCTGGCATCTAGATGGGCGGCTCTCAACCTATCAATGCCCGCCAACACCTCGCCCTGGGCTTGGGCGCGGGTCATACCCGCGTTGATCATTAAGGCTTTTATGAAGTCTTCCTTGCACTCTTCAAGGGTTTTCGCAATACTGCTCAAAATCTCCACTCGCTTCCAGCCAGGCAGATCCCTTGCGCTCCACCTGCCTTTTAAGTGTAGCATTGATAAAGCTTTATCCGCTAATTCCCACTTTATTCTTGAAACCCTAGCTATCATGGACAAGTCTATCGGGGTTTTAACATCAGTGTAGGAGCCGCTGTCAACCCATTCGCCGGCTAGGAACGTTTTAAAGTAGATGGTGCCGTCTCTCACAGAATATAATTCTTCGAAGAACTTGGAGGTGAGTGTGAAGGAGTCCGTTTCAACAGCCTCCGTAAATGTTTATCGCAATATATGATTTTGTACTAATGTTTGATCGTTTAAACTACTCATTAGATTTTAAAAAAGTTTGCCCGCTTCCAAGGTTAAGGGTTAAAATCCTTGTTAAATAATTTAAAACATAGGTGGGATTATTAAACACGCTTCTCCAATCTCGTGGAGGGTTCACCTGGCAAGGGTCAATTCTTAGGAAGGGTGGATTGTATGAGCTGTTTAAGGTGTGTGCACTTCAAACCCAACAGTATACTCCCGTACGTAGGGTATTGCGAGGTGAAGGGGAGGGTTGAATCAGCCCCTGAACACCTCACACCTTGCGGCGATTTTAAAGAAGCATCTATTGACGAGTTGAAAGCCGTTCTGAGAAAGGATGGCTGGGTATACTGCCTGACGTGCGCGTCAACGATTACTAGTGAAGAGGAGTTGCTGGAGCATTACAGGAAACACGTAGTCGTCCCCGGAGCCCTCGTTGACGAATCCGTCGTCGAGGAAGCCCCCAGCGGTGATTGAGCTGGAAAGGGTGGGATCGTGAAGGAGTTAGGTGTGCTACTAGGGGGCCCCCAGGGCTCAGGTATTGAAACATCCATGTGGATTCTGGGCCGGATTCTCGTTAGTAAAGGGTTTGGCGTGATAGCGGATAGGGAGTACTTCTCCAACATAACCGGTAGGCATAGCTACATTCAAATGCTCGTCTCATCCGTCAAACTACCCAGGTCTCTCAGGTATCCCGTTGAAATACTGGCTTCAATGGATGCTGAAACAGTCTTCACTCATTTCGCTGAGCTGTCCGAGGGCGGGATCCTCATCTACGATGTGAACATTTCCTCTAAAAGAATCGAAGAAATCCCCAGCATGGAGGACGCTACTAGAGAGAGGATTGCAAGGGTTCTTGCCGAGAAGGGTGTTAAACCCTCCGTGGAATCTGTTGTCGATTACTTGGAAAGGGATAGGAGGGTTCTCCCCCTTGGAATAGATTTCTCCTCGCTCCTGAAAGCCTTGAGCGAGCAGTACAGGATAGACTCCCGCGCTGTTTCAAAGTTTCTGAGCGGCGTTATAGTGTCATCCGTGACAGTGGTTCTAGGGCTGGATGAAGAAATTGTTGCCGCTGGTTTCCGGCAGCAGTTCAGGGAGAGGAAGGAGCTGGTTGAACAGAATATCATGCTGTATAAGCTGGTCAGGAGTGCTTTGAGCAAGCACTACGGGGTTGTGAGGCTGGAGGAGCCCGGGCTTGCCACGGAGAAGGTAATGGTTGTCACAGGCAATGATGTAGTGGCTATCGGCAAGATCGTGGCAGGGGTTAGGTATCAGAGCTACTACCCTATAACCCCTGCCGCAGACGAGAGCTTCCTCCTTGAGAAGTATGATAACATCCTAGGGGAGAGCGGGGAAGTGATCGGCTCAGTAATGGTGATGCAGACGGAGGATGAGATAGCAGCGGTTAACTCAGCTATTGGCGCGGCTTTAACAGGTGTTAGGAGCTCGACAACCACTAGCGGACCCGGCTTCGACTTGATGGTTGAAGGATTGTCATGGGCCGGGATGAACGAGGTCCCCATTGTCATAACTTATTACCAGAGAGGTGGCCCCAGCACCGGCCAACCTACTCGTGGAAGCCAGAGCGACTTGCTCAATGCAATATTCGCCGGGCACGGAGAGTTCGCGAGAGTGGTCTTATCTTCCGGCGACCACCTTGACGCTTTCTACGATACTGTTGAAGCCTTCAACATTGCTGAGAAATACCAGGTGCCAGTGATACATTTGCTCGACAAGTTCCTGGCGAACACTGTGACGGTGATGACCATACCGGATGTTGAAAGAGTTAGGATTGAGAGAGGGGTTTTAACGCGCGGAGGCCCAGGCTATAAGCGTTTCAGCTTAGAGTCGCTTATCTCTCCCAGAGCCTTCATTGGGGGAAAAGACACTGTAATGTGGTACACGGGTGATGAGCACGACGAGTACGGGCATATCGTCGAGGACCCTGAGGTCAGGGCTAGGATGTATTCGAAGAGGATTGAGAAGCTCTCCCTTATTCTAAGGGATCTACCCGTGGATAGGAAGCTAAGGCTTCACGGACCGGGTAGCCCTGATTACTTGATAATAGGGTGGGGCTCCGTCAAAGGAGTCGCGCTGGACGCAGTCGAGTACTTCTCGGAGAAGGGTTTGAAGATGTCTTATCTCGACCTTAAATTGCTGTGGCCGTTTCCATCCGAGGATTTCCTGAGGATGACTAATGGAATACCTGATTCGAACATTCTAGCCGTTGAACACAGCTATGGCGTAAACATTGCGGAGCTTGTGGCGATGAACACTGGGAGGAGGATTGTTAAGCGTGTTTCAAAGTACACTGGAAGACCCATAACGCTCGACGAGTTGATTCATGGTTTAGAAGAGATTGTCTCCGGGAAGAAGGAAAGGGTGGTGTTGAGCCGTGGAGCCTAGGAAGGGTTACAAGTCTAACGTGTGGCCCGACTGGTGCCCTGGTTGCGGAAACTTCGGAATACTCACGGCACTATACAAAGCGCTTGAAGAGTTAAACCTTGATCCCTCTGAAACAGTAATAGTCTCCGGGATCGGGTGTTCAGGGAAGACCCCCCACTTCGTCAACGTTAACGGCGTGCACACTCTCCACGGCAGGGCAATACCGTTCGCCACAGGGATAAAGCTGTCCAATCCAGGATTGAAGGTGATAGTTCACGGTGGCGACGGGGACCTGCTGGGTATTGGGGCGGGACACCTCGTAGCCCTGGGTAGGAGGAATATTGATTTAACAGTGATACTTCACGATAACGGAGTATACGGGTTGACTAAGGGACAGGCCTCTCCAACCCTTCCATTAAAAGTGAAGACGAAGTCTCTGGCGAAGCCGAATATTCAGCAACCTGTAAACCCGGTGCTACTCGCTCTCTCCTCCGGCTACACGTTCGTTGCGAGAGGTTACGCTTTCGACGGGATGCATTTGAAGAACCTGATCAAGATGGCTGTTCAACACCGTGGTGCATCCTTCATAGACGTTCTACAGCCATGTGTAACTTTCAACGATGTCTATACCGCGGACTTCTACAGGAAAGCTGTCTACAAGCTTGATGCCGATCCGGGATGGGATCCTGTTGTGAAAACCCCTGAGCATGCGGGCATTAAACTCCTCCGGGCTATTGAGAAGAGTCTTGAATGGGGTGATAGAATACCTATAGGGGTCTTCTACGTGAATCCTCACGTGTCTGCTTTCGAGGACAGGCTGGGCGAGAGGTTGAAGGGCTATCCCTCCATCAATCCTTCAAACATGGTGATAGAGATGGATGGTAAGCCAGTGTTCACTCAAGCATTGTTTGAGAAAGTGTTCGGGGATTTCATCGTGAAGGTTTCAAGTAGACGCGAAGGCTAAACGGATGGTGGGGGCTTGGACTGCTTAAACGTTTTCAACAGTCTCGAGGGTTTTGAGACAAGAATAGTTGTGAGAAAGGGGAGGTTCCCCGAGGAGGTAAACTACGAAGTGTATGTTGGGCGTGGCGAAGCGTGGGTTAGACTATTGGCGGTGAAAGTGTTCAACGGGAGACCCCCGTTCTACAGGAGGTGGGTTGAACTATTCCACATTCTCCCCGAGGTATCTTTTGAGGGTTTGAAATACGTCTTCCTCAACTCGCCTCAGGAGAGGGAGCTGGTTGAGTGCTTGTCGAGCCAGCTGTCCGGGGGCGAGAAAATATTTATCGAGTACATTTATGATGGTGAAACATACAAGGCTCTCGAAGCAGGCATACCCACACCTCTAACCCGCCTAGGCTACATGCTTCTCGAGAACGGGTTCGCATGGTTTAAAAACTGGTACTTCGCTGAAGGCTTCATGGAGGGTAGCCCGAAGATACAGGGGGAGAAGCCCTTGGACGAGAATCATAGGATGAGGCTACTACGGGAGATATGCGGAGAGATGGAAGATTTTCTGAAGACAGTGGGAAATTCTGTTCAATCAAAGACTCGAGACTATTACACACGAGCGGTTGAGAGAGCGTTGAAGATTAGGAGGGATTGCGCCGGGCAATAGTTTCAGCCATTGACGAGCGCTGTTTCCACCCCAACCCCTCGCAACACGGTTTTAATAGTTTTTCACAGGTTGCTTTTAAAAAAGTTTAATCGCGGAATTAGAGGCTAATTTAGACACCCTCATGCTTATCGAGTAGGTGCAAAGGCTTGTGTAGGTCGCTCAGCCTGCACGGTAATATTCCCGTAAACGCGTGGTTCAACTTCTTCAAGGCAGATACCTGAGGCGAGAAAGAAGGACTTGTTTGAGGAGGTTGACCTAGTATGATAAATATGGAGCCAAGCTTTGCGGCTGTTTCAGGACCATAGGCTATTGCAACACTTCAAACCCGCCTACTCATACCACCCTCCACATCCTGGATGCCCTGGATTACCTCCCTCCTTAGGTTGATGAAGAAGCTGATCCAAGCTATTTTCAAAGCCGTGAGGTTGAACCATCCAGTAGCTGTAGGTGATCCATATGCGAATGAAGCTGACACGCATGGCGCGGCAGTTATATTGCCCAGTAGCCCGGTTCCCTTTGGCCTTAAGCTGTAGAGGATGGATAACGCATGCATTGAGTTGAGAAGCTCTTCGAGACTAGTGAGGAATCCTGCATCACAGCATCCCATGCGTAATAAGCGATTGAGAAAGCACTAAGGGCATGTCTCGCGTCTCACGGTAAACACGTTGGGAAGACACATAATTCGCCACAGGCCATACATCTAGATTGGAGTAGTCTATTAATCCAGCACTACACGCTCGGTTATCCCAGGCATACTTGTTTTAACCCCTCTAATTCCGCGATAGCGCACAGCGTTCTATCTCCCGTGTAAAACTCCTCTGCGCTAACTTCTCTCGAAGAAGCTACCTGTATCGCGTGTGCTTGGTGGACGTGGTATTTCTCCACCAGCCTCCACGATTCGACAACTATTGATGGTTTAACAGGCACTATTCTGAGTATTCTAAGCTTTAACATTCTCAGCGTTTCCCCTATAAACTCTCCCCGGGCGAGCTTGAAATCTTCCTCGGTTAGCCAGCCCCGCCTGTAGTACCTGTCCAGCACGCCCAGGACCTCGCCAATATTCCACAGTGAGAAGGATATTTTGGCTTCACCCCGCCACGCATTCGAGTATGCGGACGCCACGACATCGCTACCTTCTTCTTGAATATAGCGCTTTACAATTGCACTAGTATCTAGGTATATCGTCTTCAAGCCCTTTCATCCCTCAACTCTCTGACAACATTCTCAGCACGAGTTTCAGCTAGCGGTTTAACAGGCTTTACCTCTCCGGGCAGATCACCATTCAGCAACCCTCCCAGCGCCTGGGAAACATAGTCTTCGAGCAGCTCCTCCCGGATCAGTTCTTCAAGAGCGCTACTGACTTCCTCAACGCCCTCCTCGAGCAGTCTCGCCCTGAACCTATACCACAGCTCCCTGTCTACGACGATAGTCGACTTGATTTTACCGGGCACAATGCCACCCTACATAAGTATTTACTTACAGAAGTATATAAACTCATACTCCGAGCATGCTTGAGTGAAGCCTCCAGCACTGTTGAAAACCCGTCTCTAGGGTTTAAGGTGTTTAATCGAAGTGAAGAGGTAATTGATAAGAAGTCGCATTAAGCTAGAAGTTACTCGAGGCGGTTTCAGCGAATGATCTTGAAGGTCGATCGAGAGAAATGACCACGTGGAGAATTAAACGTATTAAACCGAGTTACAAGCTTTGTCATAACAGTGTGTATATTTTTCCATCAGATAGGATTGTGGGGTTATGGCGACAAGCTTGTAGTAACCTCCTCAACGTGGACACACCACTCTCGTGGCAATGGGCGATCGCGTTGACAGTCGAATTTCTCCGCGCAATGACCTGCCGGCTCGGCGCTCAGCGCTACCGATTCCCATCACGCCTTCTGCGACTGTTTTAAGTTTCATATTGAGTTTGTAAGGGTTTGTGTGAAATTATCAGAGGCTAGAGGTGCTGAGGCTTAAGGAGGTCCCTGAAAGACTTGGGATCGCTACGCTACTCTGAGGGAGTACGTTAGGGGAGGTTGGATTAAGCCGGTTGAGAGTGGTAGGTGTAGGTTTAGAGAGGGAGACGTTGAGAGGTCGGCTGGAATAGTCAAGTTGGAGAAGGTGATTCTTTATGCTAGAGTTTCGTCGAGTACTCAAAAGAGACAACCTAGAGAGACAGGTCAAGGCGTTAGAAGAGTGAGCTGGAAGCGGTAACATTGTTTGTGTTCTAAGCCAGGAGGGCAAAGACCCTGGGGAAGAGCTTGTAAGAGATTTAATAAAGATTGTTTCTATCTTCGCCGGGAAACTCTACGGCGTGAGAAGCCACAAGTACAAGGAGGTTGTCGAGGGTGCAGGAAAGCTCGTTGAACGCCCTTGAGCAGGTGCGGATGTACTCTATACCGATAAGCGACTCTAGGGTTGGAGAGCCGATAACGTGGTACCTGAAGGCACTGCAGGGGGCTGTAGACGTGGTCTGGGAAAACATCGAGTGGAATTATGTATTCTCGAAGATAGAGAGAAGATTGGATAAAATTAAAGGTCACCGCACCGCGCAAAGTTAGAGCCCCAGGGCTACTCAAGAGTAGCTCCTTCAAGAAGCTGAGAGACGAGTTGCTGAGGGACTGCCCGTATGCTAAGCACTAGTTGACGGAGCTATCAGGACGGAGTACTCGGTTATGGAGTCGTGGAGGAAGGAGTACATCAAGGGAAGGGCGAGGAAGGTTGAGCCGGGGGTAGGGAGTAGGTTCGCCAGGTGCAAGATAATACTGATGAGAGTAGACTTGCCAGTTCCTAAATTTTCAGTAAGTTTTCTAACACACCCGACCTGCTCGTACAGGGACTGCAACATCTCTAAAGCCTCATCTTCTTTCAGCGTGTAAAGGTTCTAACCCATTTCTATACTCATAGTTAGGGGCAACAACAGGAGGATAGAAACTAACGGAAACAGGTAAGAGGAGGTAGCGGGCCCGCCGGGATTTGAACCCGGGTCCTCCGGCTCCGGAGGCCGGCGCCCTATCCTGGCTAGGCTACGGGCCCCTTTTATTAGTAATTGAGTCGTGATGTTTTAATAGTGTGCTCTCTACTGCGGGTGGTTAGATCATTTTCAGCCCGGATCCTGTCAGGATTGACGCCACTCTTTTACCCTTCAACTTATCTAACAGTTTCAGGAAGGCCGCGTGAACTATTGCAGAGGTTGGTTCAACGGTGAAGCCTCTCTCCCAGAGCTCTGCGTAAGCCTTCTCGATCTCGCTGTTTCCAACGAGCACCACATCCCCCTTGCTCGCCCTTACTGCTGAAACTATTTCCTGGAGCCTGGGAGGGTTGGGCACGGCGACGCCGTCTGCGAGAGTAGAAGCCTCCCCTTCCTCCTCACATCCTTTGAAAGCCTTGTAAACGGGTTGCACGCTATACCCTTGCACAGCGTAGATGACCGGTGTTTCAGAGATCAGGCCTAGGCTTGCAAGGTTTTGGAAACCTTTGAAAACGCCTAGGAGGAGGGAGCCGGATCCAACGGGGATTATCAACGCATCCGGGACCCCAGCATCCTCATAGATTTCATACGCTATCGTCGTGAAGCCCTCAAGGAATAACGGGCTCTTTGTGTGGGAGACATAGAATGATTCGCCAGCATGCTCGAGAACCTTCAGCGATGCCTCAGCCCTGTCCGCGGTCTCCACCACCACTCCACCAAGCCTTTTCACAAGCTTCTTCTTCCCCTCAGGAGCCGTCCTAGGCATGTAAATAAAAGGTTTAAGCCCGTAGAGCCTGGAGTAGAGAGATACTGAGACACCCGTGTTGCCGCTGGTGTCTTCCACGACGGATTTAAAACCCATCTTGTACGCGTAGTAGATTGAGAGAGCTGAACCCCTGTCCTTGAAGCTACCACTAGGGTTCAAGTAATCCAGTTTAAACCATACTTCAACACTGTTTAAAACCTCCCTGACCAGAGGGGTTCCTCCCTCCCCCCTGCCCCGCTCAGGAGTGAGTGGAAGCATGGACGAGTAGCGCGCCAGCCCCTTCCCCCTGGGCTCGAACAGCAACGGGCGGGTAATCTCCAGAGGCGACTTGCACACGGGGCATTCGAAGTAATACCTGCTCCACAATTCTGCTTTAAAACCGCAACGAGGGCAATGCCACTCAGCCAATCCTTAACACCTTTACATACTATTTACGTTATAGATATTTGAGAGAATCTTCGCGATTTAAAGAGATCTTTCGGTTAGGATTAGCAATTAGTTTATAACCTTTTGGTGATAGTAATTATTGTGGATCAAGGTGAGGCTGGTTGAAGAAGATCTTATCAATATTAATTATACTGGCATTTCTCCTCCCGTACTTAACATTAGTGAGACCGGTGCAAGCACAACCGGTGCAACTGATCTCCATAACTCCTGACAGAGACTATCTCTATCCAGGCGAGACGGTAAACATTACTATTCAAACATTTCTAGAGGATGTAAGGGTAACATTCCTGCTTAGGCACACATACAGCTCTGCGGTTGTCTACTACGGTAATACAACGGTTTTCCCCAACCCGGGGATATACAGTGTCTTACTGAACGTCCCTTACGAGCTGTTCAACATCGGTGAGACCACTTACCAGGTTTTATGGATACAGATATTATTCGGCACTGAATCGATAAGCGTCTACAGGAGCGTCTACCCGCTCATAATGGTTTCACCGGCGACCACGACTATCTTGGATGAGAACGGGTTGCCGAACAAGATCCATGTTTCAGGCTTCGGCTTCGAGGAGGGGGCCGGGATATTCGGCTTCTATGTCGGAGACTACTATTACGAGCTGGAGGAGCCTGTTTTCACAAACTCCAGCGGAATGTTCGAGTACGAGTTCTACCTGGTTGACCTAACAAATGGTAGCATCCCTGGGGGCGAGTACGAGGTAAGGGTTGAGACTGACGCAGAGTTTTATGATTACCAGAAACCCGGTTCACTGACAGTTAAACCCATAGCGTTTATCAACCCGACTCAGGGCCGCGGAACCATTGAAGACCTCGCTGATGTTGAAGTATACGGCTTCGGCTTCCCAGCGGAGGTAGAGGTTTCAAGCATCAAACTATGTAGCGTGTTCAATCCAGCGGCCTGCTACGTGTTCCCGCTTGAAAACTATTTCGCAGACCCCGACGGCCTCCTATACGTGTACGATTTAAGCCAGTACGCTAGCACACCCATCGCTGGAGGGGTTTACTTCCTCGTCGTTGAAACGGTTGACGAGACCTACATATTCCCCAGCACACTCTACACCGTGCTCCCCTATATTGAGCTCTTGGGCCCGGACGTCTACCAGCCCAACGCTTACATATGGTTCAGGGTTGCAGGCTTCCAGCCGGGCACAGTGATCTCGGTTTACGTGAACGGTGTGCTCGTAGTTGAAGAAGTGACCGATGAAAACGGTTATGCAGAGTTCCCGCTTCCTGTTCCAGCACTGGTTGAGGAAGGGGAGCGCGTGATACTCGTTACGGACGGGGTTAGTGAAGCATACTTCTACCTGTCAACGCCTTTCGCCGTGGTGCAGCCCAGCAGCACCCCGGGTAAGGACAGTGATGTCCAAAACCTAGCAGTATATGGTTACGGCTTCATAGAGGGCACAGGGGTCTCTGAGATCTGGCTCTGCGCCGACACCTGCTACGTGTTCCCGATCGGAGACGTATACGCTGACAACACAGGATTCTTCCACATTCCCGAGCTTGGAAACTACTTTAGGACGAACATGTCCCTTGGAACCTACCAGCTATTCGTGAAGCTTGACAATGGTGGGGTATTAGCAACCGCTTCCTACACCACGATCACGCCTCTAATGGAGCTGTTGAGCGAGCCCAGCGTTAGAATAGGCGGCAAGATATCAATAGCGCTGTACGGCTTCGCATCCGGTGAAACCGTTAACGTCTACCTGGCTAACAGGCTAATATACACTGACACGGTAGATGTGGACGGTAATGCAACCTTCACTATAAACCTACCGGTCGACATCCCCGGAGGGGTGCAGATACTCAGGGTTGAAGGGCTGGATTCAGGCATAATTCTTAGCGCGACGCTGGAGATCCAGCCCAGCGCCTTCTGGCTCGTGCTAGACTATAATTACGAACCCAGGGATGTTCCCAAAGCTTCGGCTTCCTATAACGGAACCCAGCTGATAGTCTACTACCCGACAGGAGAGGTAGCATATCTGGGAGACTACATCCAGGTCACGGGTTACGGCTTCGTCATTAACGAAACGGTTAACATCTATATAGGAGGAGTCCTCGCTGGCACGGCAAGGGCTGATAGTTACGGTAGAATATCATTCATCGGCCTGGCGCCATCGGTGCAGGAAGGTAGCTACAGCATAGTGGTGGAGGGTGAGGAGACCGGTTCTGTTGAAGCAACATGGCTTCTCGACGACACGGTTGGGGAGCTCGAGATAGAGGGGAGGGTGATAGCGGCGGCATTGGGGAAGGATGAGCTCGTGTTAGAGGGCTCGGGAGTCATCAGGCTCTACGGCTCGGGACTAAAACCCGGCACGGTGTTCAAAGCAGTTCTCGTTAACGGCACAGACGCCTTAATGTTCTACGCATCATACATTCAGACAAGCTGGTTCGTGGACGATAATGGACTGCTCGCAAGCAGGTACGGGCACCCATCCCTTGCAATACCCTTCTCACAGCCAGGGCTCTACATGGTTACGCTATACTATGAAGAACCCGACGGTAGCGAGCGCTGGATAGACCTGCCAGTTCTCGTAATAATACCTTTGGAAATAACCCAGAGGCTCAGCGAGATAGAAGACAGGCTCTCCGAGTTGGAATCACGGTTAGCAAGCCTCGAGAATAGGATAGAGGGATTGACGCAGGAGATAGCCCTGCTCCAAGGCATGATCGACGAGCTCTCCCAGCAGCTACAGCTGGTTAACTCTACCTTGAACGGGGAGATAAGCCTCCTCGAGCAGAGAATCCAAGAGCTTGAACAGCTCATTAGCGAGCTGAGGCAACGGCTCGACTACTTGAACTCACAGATAGCGTTGCTCAGCGGTGATTTAACAGCTCTCCAGGGAATGTTCGACGAGCTCTCCCAGCAGCTCCAGCTGGTTAACACTACATTAGCCGACACCATAGAGGAGTTGAGGATTAGGCTTAACAATGCTTTATCAGCCATTCAGGAATTATCCTCGAGGATAAACGAGCTGGAGGAGAACCTTGCCGAGTTAAGCAACACGGTCAACAGTATTTCCAGCGATCTCAACAGTCTCGAGCAGGATGTTGGAGACTTGAACAGCAAGGTCGATGACTTGGCTGGACAGGTGGACACTTTACAGAGCAATCTCAACCGGCTGTCAAGCAGGCTTGACGAGGTTTCATCACAAGCATCAATGAGCTATTCGGTAGGCATTGTCGCCCTAATACTGGGCCTCGTGGGCGCTGCCATAGGCCTGCTCGCCTACTTGAGGATTGGAAAAACCCGGTAATTTTTTCTCACAAACTTAAAGAATTCCTTCCAGATCCAGCCTTCGCTAAAACCCTTAGTGTGAGAACGTTGAACACTGTGAGCACTAGTGTAAAGACTATTGGAATAGCGAAAGCCGCGATGCTTGAACCGCTTTTCCCACCGTGGAAGCTGAGCACATAGTATCCTATTGACGAAGAGTTTAACTGCTTCTCGGAGAAGATAAGTATTCTCAGCACGCCTGTTCCGCCCTCTCTGCTACCGGACACGTAGAAGGCTGTAAACACTTCGTTATTATTAGAAACCAGTAGCCTTGTAATATTAACCGCACTCTCCTCTTCAATATAGATGAGCGTTGGAATGAGAACCGTGTCATTACCCGGTGAAAACCATATTCTAACGAGGCTCCCGCCGGGGACGTTCGTAACGGTTACGTTATAGACAAACCTGTAGAACCCGAGCTGTAAACTAATGTTAGAGGAGAGCTGATTGTATGGGAGATCCCTGAAGAAGTATTCCTTGACCGGGTATTCGTAAACGCTGAACCCGAGGGTGTATCCCTCGCTGATGTATGGGAACAGGGAGAGGAGTGTTGCAGATGCGAGTAGGGTGAGAAAGACTAGGCCGAGTGGGAAGCCTCTGACCCCTGTCCCCCCGAGCCTCCCTGCAGCGGCTAGGAGAGTGTTAGCCAGAACCATGGCAGTGATGAGTAGTACGAAGGGGTTAAACCCTTTCGCAACGACTATCGCGTAACCCGTGTCAACCCTGTCCAAGAACACCTCTGAGAACAGCCCGTTGACTATCAAGGTGTTGGAGTAGTTGGCATTCTCAAACCCGAGGTCGTAAATTCCTATCGCAGTGCTCGTTTTCCAATACCCTGCTATAGAACGTGCACTGTCCAACGGCATTATCCAGGTGTATGATGTGTTGTAATCGGCCATTAGAATCCATGTTGAAAGAGTGGTCACAACTAATATGGAGGCGAGAACGGCTAGTTTTTCAACGCTAATAGTTATTGTGATACTTCCCATACGCATCACTAAATTATATGGCGGCTCGGGATAAATAGTTTCATAAAACACACTCCTTGAAAAAGCATCCCTTAGGAAAAGGGGTCTAGTTGAAATCGGTCAGCAGCATCTTGGGCGGGTACCTGGTTCTAATCGTAATCGTTATGATGCTTTCACAGCTCACGTACTCATACACCCAGAGCCTTGAGTCGTGGAAGAGTGTTCAGAGATTCATGGTCGACTCTTTAGCGAGCATTTCCAACCCACCCCTTCTCAGCCTTAGGGTCCTCGGTAACGAGCTCTACCTTCAGGTTAAAACAGTCAAGCCAGTTTTCATCGAGGCAGTGTTTAAAGAATACGGAGACTACAGGTCGTTCATCAAGGTGTCGGAAACCGTGAACAGCGAATTCTTGATCCCGTTAAACTACACAGGGGTTCCGTTCAAAACAGGCATAGTCTTGTCCGGAGGAGTCGTCCTTTACTACTCTCCCTGGAGAGATCCTTGGCTACAGGGCTCGTCTCCCGAGATTATAGGGAAGACCGTTATAGACGAGGAGCTGGTTAGTTATTTGAGGAGCGCGTGGAGCTCACCTGTGGTCTTAAACCTTGATTGGGTCGGCTATAAGGTTGGGCTGGGAATAGTCAACTATACTAACACCGGGCCGGGCTTCGAAGGATTAGTAGAGAGAGGACCTGTTCAATGCTACCCGACTGTCCCGACCCCGTATATCTGCACCGTGAGCATGTTTCAGAACTATGGCTGGTTCACGAGCGGTGAGTTGCCGAGCAAACCATACTATTCCTTCATAACATACAACGGGGTCTTAACAAGCCCAGCCCTAGGGATACTCCACGAAGACAGTACTCTTAGGCTGAATCTAACCGCCCTCTCACAGTATCTGGGTCTCCAGGGCGGGCACGCCTACGTGCAGGTGTTCAGGATTGCGTTGGTAAACGGTGACGTGGAGGTTTCCTTCACGGTTAACGCTTCAATAGTCAACGCCACCAGGAGCTCCAGGATCATTGTGACAGTGTACGTTTACGACCCCGGAGTCAACATTATGCAACCAGTTCTCATAGACTCTTCAGCCATAGGGTCTACGGGTCCCCTGCCCTGGATTGCTAGGATGGTGGTCGAAGCTCCTCCGCAAGGCCTTCTCCAGGTTCGAGGCGAGTTCAGCTTCTCAATAAGTCCTTCAGCGCTGGGTTTGAGGAAAGCACTAGTTGTGTACGGGGTTGAGGCGGCCTCTACAGTGTTAGCGAACACAATGGTTCAGGTTGGGTTATCAGGTTTACGCGTCCAGGGTTGAGAATGGCTGTTTTCGAACAACCTTTTTCCCGCGCTCGTGAGGGATGATCCTTAACCTCCCCCCTTCATGCTCGAAATAGAGCTCCCTCCCCTGGTAGTATCTGTCAAGGAATACGGCTAACGCCGCAATCTCGGAGTGGGGCTGGTTGCCTATCGCTACATTGTAGTCAGCCACTTCGTAGAAGAATCTTGGAACCTTGGAAGCGCCTATCACGATCAGCAGGTCGCCCATCCTGCTCCTTATCTTTTCGATAATGTCGTCAACCGGTAGACCATACATTGTCAAGTGGACAATGAAGCCATGCTTCTTCCACTCCAACGCGTATTTGAAGGAGTCAACCCCCATTTCGAAGTGTAAGCGTCCTCCCCAAGCGCTAATTGTTTTTTCAAAAGCTTCCTTAACCTTCTCATCGACAACGTCTCCGAGTATGAAGCCGTTTGCCCCGAAAGCCCTTGCGACGAGCATGGCGTGGGTTGTAACCCTTTTATCCCTCTGGGGCCTATGCCCGTATCTTAAAACGTAGACCTTAGCCGGCTTCACCTCTTCAACACCCTCTTCAACCTTGACTCGACAAGCAGGACTAGCTCATCGATGTTGATGTTTTTCTCCGCTGAAACAGGTATTATGCTATCTTGACTGTTGTTTAAAGCCCTTTCCAACCCCTCCATGATTTCTTTCAACCTGTCACTGCTCACGAGGTCTATCTTGTTTAAAACATGGATTAAGGGCTTTCCTCTACACCCTATCTTACCAAGAATGCTCATAGAGGTTTCAACCTCATTTATTATTCTCTTCAGTGGTTTCGAAGAGTCTATTACATTGAGTATTAAATCGGATTCGGCAACCTCTTCGAGGGTGGCGTAGAATGCTTCCAAAACCTCTGGCGGCAAATCCCTTATGAAGCCGACAGTATCCGTCACCACTGCTTCAATAGTGTTAAACCTCACCTTGTAGGACTTGGGGGTGAGGGTTGTGAAAGGCTCCGGTCCCACGGGCTTGCTGAGCATTGTTAGCCTGTTGAAAAGGGTTGTCTTCCCAGCACACGTGTACCCTATGATCGCGACGTGAGGATAACCCAGCCTCTCCCTCCTCTCCCTTCTCAGAGCCCTTGTCTTCCTGACCCGCTCGATCTCCCTTCTAACCTTGTTCTCCCTTCTCTTCAACATGAAGTAGTATTTTTCAAACCCGTATTCGCCCGCGCCCAGGAACCCGTGCATCTCCCCTATCTTCGCATACCTTATAGCCTCCTTGATCAATGGAAGGTTATGCCTCAACTGTGCCAGCTCTATTTGGAGCTTGGCCTCGAGGCTTCCAGCATGGTTCGCGAAGATTTCGAGGATGAGCATTGAGCGGTCTATGACGTCCTTCCTCAACTCTCTCACAAGGTTTATGATCTGCGTCGGCTTCAAGGAATCCATGACGACAAGCTTATCAAACCCTTTCCCCCTCAGCTCCTCAAGCATTGTTGCCGAGATGTATGTTTTCCTGCTGGGCTTCTTAACCACGAACACGTTGCCGACGACAGGGTATATGGTTTTCACGAGGCTGATCTCTTCATCAAGGTATTCGACATACTTCTTCGGTACTGCTACCTCAACAATCAACCCTTAGGAACCACCCTTATCCTCCTTGTTAAGCCTGACAAGATCCCCGATGGTTATGAAGTCATCACTCCTGCTCGGCGCCGGGGAGGTCTCGTCAACAATGGGCTCTAGGAGCTTTATCCCGAGCACCTTCTCAAGCCTCCTAGCCAAGTCTATTCCAGGCTTCAACCTGCCGGCTTCAATCCTCTTGATGATGTTCTCGCTCTCCTTAACCTTCTGTGCCAGTACCTGTTGCGTCCAACCAAGCCTCTCCCTAGCCTCCCTAACCCTTTTAGCGTAGTCCTCGACAACCTCGTACTCCTCTCTAATCGGTTTAGGCCTCGGCGGGCTTGTCGAAGGCTTCAGGGGGAGAGACTTCTTCTCCTCAATATATGGTCTAGCCCTGCCCTGTGTTACAAGCTTGTTGTAGCACTGGGGGCACGCAATTAAAACGCTCCCCTCCACCACGATCTTCCTGCAGTCCCTGCTGTCCTCTACCTCTCTTCCACATATTTCACAGTAACATGGCATTTCTTCGCCACACCCCTGCTTTAATATCTACCTATGGTTTAAATGGGTTTTATAATGGGATAATAAGACCGGGTTTCGTTATGAGCAGTGAGATTGAAAATCTGGACCGGCTCGATGTCGTGGTTAATGAGGAGGACTACATCAGGTATCTCGAGAACAAGATTAAGACTCTGGAGAATGAACGAAAGAATCTTTTGTTAAAGCTTAACTATTACAGGAGCGAGCTGGACAAGCTCCTTGCCTCCCCTTTGATCGAGGCTGTCGTCGAGAATGTTCTCCAGGATGGAAAAGTGGTTGTTAAAAGTAGCACCGGCCCCACCCTTGTCGTCACGGTTTCAGACTCGGTTGACAAGTCAAAAATAGTGCCCGGCGCAAGAGTAGCCTTAAACCAGAGGGGCTCTACAATAGTAGAGGTTCTCCCAGAGTATGTTGATGCCCTTGTCCAATCGATGGAGGTTATTGAGAAGCCCAGCGTGAAGTACGAGGACATAGGCGGTTTAAGCGAGCAGATAAGAGAGCTACGGGAGGTAGTGGAGCTACCTTTAAGGAATCCTGAACTCTTCCAGGAGGTTGGCATTGAGCCCCCGAAGGGCGTCTTGCTCTACGGTCCCCCGGGATGCGGTAAGACAATGCTCGCTAAGGCGGTTGCATCCGAGGCAGGTGCGACATTCATAAGTATTGTAGGAAGCGAGCTCGTGCAGAAATTCATAGGGGAGGGGGCGAGAATCGTCAGGGAATTGTTCGCTTACGCGCGTAGGAAGGCGCCTGCGATAATATTTATTGATGAGATAGACGCTATCGCGGCTAAAAGAATAGATATCGGGACGAGCGGCGAGAGAGAGGTTCAGAGAACCCTTATGCAACTCTTGGCGGAGCTGGACGGCTTCAAACCTCTTGACAGGATCAAGGTTATCGCGGCGACGAACAGGATAGACATTCTCGACCCAGCCATTCTAAGACCCGGGAGGCTTGACAGGCTTATAGAAGTGCCACTCCCGGACTTGAACGGTAGGCTCGAAATATTGAGGATCCATACTCGCAGGATGAAGCTGGACAGCGATGTCGACTTGAAAGCAATCGCCAAGGCGACCCGGGGCTTTTCCGGGGCCGAGCTTAAGGCTGTTGTCACGGAGGCCGGCTACAACGCTATCAGGGAGAATAGGAAGGTGGTGTCCATGAGCGATTTCCAGAGGGCTGTTGAGAAGGTGAAGAGTAAGAAGCAGTATAGGAGGGTTGACGAGTTCTCGCCGGAGGTAAAAGATAAAGGGGAATACGTGAAGTATGTGTATCAATAGATGAGATGCTTAAACCGAGGACTCGGGGTTGATAACGAGGAAGCCTTTCAAGGAGGAGTTGGATGAGGCTCGAAGAATAGCTGAGTACCAGTTCAATGTTAGAGGGGAGGAACTCATCCCCGATGACTCGGTTTTCGTCTTAAGCCCTAGAACGTTCAAGTTGAGAATGATACTGGTTAACGGGGAAAAGTACCTATCCCTTAGGGCCCAGGACTACAGGTTTATCCTGCACTTGCAGGCGGGGCGCAGGCTCAACCAGCTCCTCCCTCACCCTTACCTCCGAATTTATATTAAGCCTGAGTACGGCGTGTTCATACGTGGAGGCGGTAATCTTTTTAGCAAACACGTGTTGATGGCTGACCCTGGGATCAGGCCTGAGGATGAGGTTTTAGTGATAGATGGGGATGAGGTGATCGCCGTGGGAAGGGCCCTTCTCCCTGGCTGGGAGATGGTGTATTATAAACGGGGTGAAGCAATAAGGATAAGGGAGTGTGTGGGAGATAGGCATGGGGAGCATTAAGATAATACCTTTGAAAAGCCTCGACAAAACGCTTTTCGAGAACGCGTTGTTCATAACGGGCTACCAGGGTTTTGGAATGGTAGGGTATTTGACAACCCGCCACCTGGTCAGGGAGCTCAAGCTGGAGAAGGTAGGGCTGATCAAAACGAAGCACATGCCCGAAGTAACCCTGTACGGGGATAACGGGCTACTCTACCCGTTCGAGCTTTACGCGGGCGAGGTGTCCGGGCGGAAAGTACTCGTGTTACTAAACAACGCGGTTCCGCACATTCATGAGAGGACGGATTACGCAGAGTTCATCGCATCCCTTATGAAGGCCTTCAAGGTTAAGGAGGCGCTGCTGGTCGGGGGCTTAGACCCCAGTTTAAAAGAGACTGAGGATGAGAAGTACAGGTGGATACCGATAGGTAACACTAAAATTAGTTTGAACGCCCCGGTTCTCAAGAACAGGCATGTAATAGGCCCATTAGCCCTGACGATGATGTTTACTGAAGCATATGGTTTGAGCGGGGCTGTAATCCTGGCCTACACGGATCTCTACAAGCCAGATCCGCGTGCCAGCGCCGTCGCCGTCGAGATTATCGGGGAGTTGTTAAACATTAAAATAGACACGTCATCGTTGCTTGAGGAGGCCAAGATTATTGATGCTATAGAAATGGAGAGGGAGAAGATTGAAAAGGCTATGGAGAGCGAGCTAGCCGAGAAGAAATCTCGTCTAAGCTACATATGATCATTTTATCCCCGTGGCTTGAAGACTCTTTCATTCTTTCAAACAACTCCCTGCTCATCCATGAGGACTCCAGGATGATTAACTCCTGAGCACCGGTTTTCTCAAGCAATTCGTCAATAAGCCCTGCCATGAGCTTATGGTTTAAAACATCCCTGGTTATCCCTCCCTCATGCTGATAGAAGGGGTACGTCGGCGACAGTGAAGGGTGGAAGACTCCAAGAGCCGGGTGTATGAACAGTGCTTCAAACTCCTCCCCCACTCCAGCATGGTTGACTTTTAGCTTTAAGTATTCAGGTTGATGAGAAAACGGTTTTGAATGGGCCGGGATCAGGATAATCTTCTTTCCTCTTACCTGGCTCTCGAGAACCTGGAGGCTCCTCCTCCTGGTGTGAACCAACCTAGGGTTTTCAAGGGAATCCCTATCAATTATCATTAATGCCTTTCCGTCGGGCTTCGACCGGGGATTATACTTCTCTAAGAGTTCACGGTATTTTTTAACCACGTGGAAGGCACGCTTCAAGCTTGGATGTGATTTACTCCTGTACTCGAGGAGCTCCCACAAGCGACCCTCCCTTATGTGCTGCTTAACATTCCTCAACTCCTTCATCAGGACGTGAAGGTTGTGAGTTGCTATAAGCTCCTCCCTCTCCCTGCTACCCAGCTCTTTCAACTCCTCGGCTGTATACCGGCTACAAACAGGGCAGTTGCAGGGCAGGTAGGTTAAATCCTTAACATTCTTCGTCCCCGTCTCCGTCATATATCTTCCATCCCTAGCATATAGTACATAGCTCGCGGAGTCGAAGAAGTCCGCCCCCATGGCAACGAGAAATGGAATGATCATGGGGTGTCCAACGCCGAAAACGTGGAGAGGCTTATCAGGAGGTAGGTGTAGCTTAGCCAGTGCCGTGATTTCAACAATGACGCTATACTCATACCTCTCCAGCAACAGCGTTGGGGAGCCTATCGCGTACATCTGGTACGGGAGCCTCCACGCCTGGATCGAGGATCTCACTAAGAGATCCTTGTAGGGTGATCCCTGGATTGGGAGAACCCATACCTGGTCGGAATCCATTATGAGCGGTAGGGCTTCAACAGCCCTCTTATAGGTTTCGCGAACAGCTTTAAGAGCCTCATCCCATGTCATCTTGCTTCCTGTTGGAACATCTAGTATTACCCCGATGTCAACTCCTATTTTCTTCTCGTACTCTACAATGGTCTTATTGTCTACTTCGACATCGCCATAGATGAGGACCTGGTATCCTCCTGAATCAGTCATGATGGGCTTGTCCCAGTTCAAGGCTTGGTGAATATTCTTTACCTCTCCGTTGTTTCTCTTGTAGAACAAGTATGCGTTCGTAATGAATCCATCGTAGCCCATTTCACGTAAAACGCTTAAACCGGGAGCCTGCCTCACCGGGTCTACAACGGGGAATAAAAAAGGGGTTTCAATCACTCCGTGCCTTGTCTTAAGCTTGCCTATTCTCCCCGCGAGCTCGTACTCTTTGGGTTCAAAATGCAAATCGCCTATCCCTTTACAGCTTTCTCTTTGACGGCAATATACTTCTTCCAGAGACTATACAGTGTTTCAGCCATTGGTCCAACCCCTTCAACACCCTTTTCGCTAACCCTGTACCTCCCCTGAACCTCTACTATCCTGGCCTCGGGGATCACTCTGACAAGGTGTTCAGCAATCTTCATCTCGTGGAGCAGGTAATCCTTAAATTCCTCGGGGTCGAACAAGGGGATCTCGGAGATAAGTATCTCGGAAACCCTATCCCCTTTTATCACTACCTTGGGATACTTGACACCGTTATTGTCGACGGCATTTTGAATCAACAGGTTTAGGGATGGATGGTCGAAACCTATTAGAACCCCCTCGTAATGCCGCCCATCGCTGAGTATAACCTTAACCTTCTTGTCAATCATGCCTGAGAGCTCGCTCACGAGTTTTCTCGAAGCATCAATCACGGACACCTTGATCACCTAAAGCTTTAATTTAGCTTAACGTTATTATTTCTTACTTAGAAATCAGATTAAATAGGTTTACGAGAGTGCGTGAGCCATGAGTATTCAGCTGGAATGCGTGATTAACGGTGTTGAAGACCTCAGGATGCCGAAGGTTTACAGAGTGCATGCTAGTTGCGGAGAGGTTCAACTCGACGTGGAGTTGCATAACGAAGTAATACCTAAGGCGATGTTGACCGGTAGGAACATGAGGATTGAGGTTTCAAGGGAGAAGGAGAAGTGCATGCAACACTATTTCTGCGGGCAGGGCTATGTTGTATCGGTTGGAAAGGCTGGCGAGAATCAGAGAGTAGTAATATCGCTACACGGTTTCCTAGTCGTGCTGAAAACCCCGTCTCAACTAGGGTTAAACCCCATGGATCAGGTGTTTATTGGAGCGGATTTCGAGTGATTTAGAGATTTGAAGATTAAACATTTTAAACAACCCGTTTTTAAAGGGCGTCGTGAAGGACTCTACCAGGTTTATAAGAATATATCGTTTCATAAACGCGGTGGATGAGGAAGTCAGGAAGGAGCTCTCCAGGGTCGAAGAATTGATCAAGCAGAGGGTTCTCGAGAACCCCGGCATCGTCTACAATGTTTTAACAAGCATATCGCACGCTGGTGTTGACTCCTTGATAATTATTGAAGCCGGGAGCAGCGGGGAGGCTGTTAAAGAA
>Ga0081519_100004_pt1 | contig 69483 bp, 79 predicted proteins | sample ConSprmetagenome_FD_70987 | JGI IMG/M metagenome (GOLD analysis project Ga0081519, IMG submission 70987) | Hot spring microbial streamer communities from Conch Spring, Yellowstone National Park, USA - C T=80-84 v2 (version 2) | ecosystem: Environmental > Aquatic > Thermal springs > Hot (42-90C) ...
CAAGTGAGCTTGAAGCCGTATCTTATAGGTGACCCATAAGCCTCCCAGGCTTCCAATCCACGTTTTCCCGTGACGACCCTTACCGTAAACCTGATATTCAGCAATTACAACGCTCCACGGAGGGAACTTCCTAGCCATGCTCATCGTTGATCCCACAATTACTCTATGAACGTAATTCCAGCCCCATGGATGAAGCGCCTTGAGATTGTCACCTCTGTATAAACTCACGGAGTCTTTTTCTTCCCTAAGCATGAAGTATTTCTTAAGAACCGAAACTAGGGTTTCATATTCCTCTCTAGTTAAACCTAGCTCTCTTTCAGCAATGGTCGGAGTTATTTTTTCGCTCTCTGAAAGCAGTTTCAATAATTCCAGTAGTAATGAGAATTCTTCACCTTCTCTGCCCATCATTTATCCCATTTTATTTCTATAGGGTTTAACATTTAATAAGTTAGGCATCTCGGGAAAGTAGGTTCTAAGGAATTGGTACAGGTTTATCACGGGGGCGCCTGGCTTCTCTTCAGCTAGATCCACAAGCCCCTTTATCCAAAGAGCCGACAGAAGCTCGAAATAAATGTTTCTCGCCCTCTCCATTTCAAGGGATGCTAAAAACTCTTTGGGTGTGTAGAAATATGCGAGCTTATAAGGGTTTTCAACACGAGTTAACTTCCCCACATCCTTGCTTACAACTGGACATTTCACGCTCAAACCGTGATCAACCACAGCGTAAACGTTTCGGTTGATATTATCAACATAGTATTTAACCTGCTTTGGAACGAAGGGGTAGCTTCTACATATAAATGGTTTAGAAACGTCATGTATTAAGCATAAATTGTTTTTGAGAAAAGTACACTTACCATTAATAAGATCCATGATGTAGCTAAAAGCAAGATTGTACCCGCTGATTTCATCATACATCTTGTAACCTGGTGAACTCTTATACTCGAGGTTATACTTGTCCGCGAGGAAGCGTAGAGTCATGTCTTCATGAGGGAGTAGGGACACGGGCGAGAGCGCGCAGCACAGTCCACAGGACGTGCAAGTAAATCTTGAACCCTCCATTTATATCCTACCACCCTGTTCCCTAAGCTGTGGCATAGTATCCGGGAAGTCTCTCCTTGTGAAGCATAATTATTCTTTCCACGCCTCTTATCTCCTCTATAAACGAGGCGACTGGAGGCGGAACTAGTTTCTTCCACTCCGAATTTCCATTCACCATTAGGTGTCTTATGTAAGAACCGCTGTACAAATTTCTCTCTTCAACGGGAGGTATTATAACATCATAGCCTTCTTCTCTGAACAATTGCTGAATAATAGGGTTTAACGTGATAACGTGTGTAAAGGGTGGACTATATAGTTTCACGTTATGCACTGCTGCTCTGTTAACCTCCATTGTCGGCAGAGTTACCGTTATTATTCTCGACAATTCCAGCCCTGACCATTTAAGTGACTCCCGTATCATCACTAATCTTTCTCCACATGTGAAAGGATTTTCAGGCGTGTGGCTTTGACTGGCCATCCCCACTGTTACGATGACCTCGTCGAAGTTTTTATAGCAGTGCTTTATTGCGTTTAAATGACCATAGTGGAATGGTTGGAACCTAGCGATCATCAAGCATCTCTTCATAAGCACCCATTTAAAAATTAAGTTTAAAATGGTTATAATAAATTCTAGCTTTAGCAAGGTGGGCGAGATGGATTTAGACGAGCTTTTATCATTTACCGTTGCCTCGCTATCGATAGGGTTCGTGTTTGCATCGAACCAATTATACCGTTTGAACGTTACTCCCTTTCTCATAATGTTTTCGATAGCTGTTGCATCCGTGATCAGCCACGAGGTTGCTCACAGGCAAGTGGCTAGAGCGTTGAATAGCTACAGCAGGTTTGTTCTCCACCCGGTTGGGTTGTTGATAACTCTTGCTAGCGCACTTCCATTTGTCCCTGTAAAGTTTATAATGCCAGGTGTTACGGTTGTAATGCCGAGAGCATACGACCACTTTGAGCTTAGAAGAATAGAGGGTGTGACCTCGGTAGCGGGGCCAGTGGTGAATATCATTCTTGCTACACTAGGATTCTTGTTGATCAACCTATACTCAACCGTGTTGGGCTCTCACCTAAGCTATGCTTATTATCTAGTGTACGTGAACGCGTGGATAGCGCTTTTCAATCTACTCCCGATTCCCCCGCTTGACGGATCAAAAGTGCTCAGGTGGAATCCCGTAGTCTATCTACTATCCCTGGGCGTCTCAATATGGCTGTTTTTAATGATGGCTGTTCATTAAATCCTGCTTAGCTTCTGATAATATTTTTCAATCTTCCCAATAATCTCCTTGACTCTTTCATGCTCCATGCTAATTATACACTGCTCTATTAACTCGTTGCGCATTCTCTTATATTGATCTAGAGGGATTTGCCCTCGCGACAAGAGCTCATCAACTTTTGAAATGCATTCTTGCTCAAACCCTTTGATCGAAGCTGTTAAAATATATATGTCCTCATACCTAGGATCAGCCTTCTTGATGACCACGAGTCCGGCAAGCTCTGATTTCACGACAAACTCTTTCACTGTTGGCAACTCATGTTTCTCGAACACAAAGCAACGGTAGTATTTAAAGGCTTTGAGCACTCTTTCAGTAATCTCTAAAGCCTCGCTCATTTTTCATCGCCCAATCGGGTCTTGTAAACATCTAATCTAACAGCTTCAGCAAACACTCTAACCAGCCATGCATACACAGAGTCTCCTGCAATCCTGGTTAACACTCCATTACTGTACCTGGCCTTGAAGACAAGTACACCCTTGTGGTTGAATACCTCCACATAGCCTTTAACCCTGTTTAAATAATTCTTTACAAACCATCCGTAGATTGCGAAATCGCCATGGTCTAGTTTCACTTTGATAAGCTTCGCACGCCCCTTAGCGTACGTTGGTGAGCCTTCTTTTTCCTCGACGACGATATCGCCTGAAGGTTTTACGAGGCCTTTACCCTTTTTATAGACTAGGAGGATGCTTGAGGAAACATGCTTACTACTACGACTCCGCGAGTTCTCGATTAGAAAATCCCCAATTATGTTGACGCTCAACCCTGCTTACCTCTCACATAAAGCACTGAGTTTTCAACTAGTGAGACATCTAAACCCTCTGCGTATGCGATCATCACCAAGGGTGTCTGGGAAAGTTGCCTGTCAACCCTGACCTCGACATCCTTGAAAACGATTTGTTTCACACCTTCATACTCTATTGTCTTGACACGTCCACCGTCCTTCCCGTAGTAATCCAGTTTTACACGATACTCTTCTGGGAGGAACGTGAGGGTTATGAATACCATTTCCAAACTCTCTCACCGCTACATAGTCATGCTTTTATGTTCTACCGAATCTATATGTTGGAACAAGTTCTTTAATGCTTCATCATATTCTCTCCTTGTCAAGCCTAAGACGGACTCCATAGAGGACTCTAGTGCCTTGGAAACAACAGGTTCCAGCTCGACACTGTATTTATCCCTCGATATATATGCTCGGAAAATAATCATCAAGGGCAATCCTTCCTTTAACAAGTCAACCTCTCTGTCTAAAGTAATCTCTCTCCCTGATTTCTTGCCCAGGAAGAGTTTAAGATTGGGTTTTTTGCTCGAGCCGCTAGGTATCAATACGCTCTTGGATACAGGGGAGATATCTAAGACGTCAATCCATATGTCCTCGTAATCAACTCCTCTCTCTCTTACAGCGGAAACTACTCCTTCATTTATGGATTTCTGGACCCGCTCCCTATACTGCTGGCTAAACATTATTTTCAACAATTCTTTAAGGTGTGTCAACCCCTCGGAGGCATACAGGATGTACTCACGACCCACGCGCCTAATTGGGGGTTTCCTGTCAATCATTACTGTCTTGCAAAGCCTCCCTATTTCATCATTGGCGTACAAAGCACGTTCCATCATTAACTTATACATAAACACGTCTGTGAGCTCGAGGTAGGGGTACGGGTTTCCGGTTGAAATCATTAAGATCCGATTGGACAAGTTATATCTCGAGTCCATCCTGGAGATGATCTCGTTTAAAACACGGTCAAAGGCCCTATTAACGCTGTGGTAGTAAACGTGCTCGTACATGCCGGCTTTAGCAATCATGTATTCTCTAAATTCCCCCCACGCTGTCCGATCCAAAACGAGGATATAGTTGTCTTTCATTCTGAGAGGATAGGTGTTTAAATATAGTCTCTCGTGATGGATATAACCATACTCGCTGGCCCCGGTGTAGTAGCTGTCTCTTCTGAGAAAATCAATGATGTCAGTTGGGTAGAGACTGTCCTTGATTATCCATCGATAAACATTTAGAATTTTAGCACGAGGCTCGTTCCCCTTTAAAAGCTCGAACAAGATTTCCGTGAGGTGTGGGAGGTCATGGCTTCTTTCAAGCTTTAATAAAACGTCCTCCAAAAGCTGTTCAACCAGCTTCACTCCTATTTTCTCATGATTGTTAAGCTCTGATGGGATTTTCTTGTTTCTCCATATAACCATTTCCTCGAATGCGTGACCAAAAGCGGCATGCCCCACGTCATGAAGCAATCCTGCAAGCCTCGTGGCCTCCACGAGGCTTCTAGCCGGAAACCCTTCTAGCGCCTCTTCACCGTAGAGAGCTATGATTTTATCCGTATAATCTTGGGCTACAACCCCGCTCAGGTGCATAACGCCTAGGCTGTGTTGAAACCTAGAGTGCACTGCACCGGGGTAGACTAAATGCGCGGTCTGTAACTGTAGAATGTACCGGAGCCTTTGAAGCAGGATACTATTAACTATGGGCTCTTCAACCTCCTTGTTAAACGATACAAAATTGTATATTGGGTCGCTGACGATTTTCCATGTAAACATTAATGGAAAATGCTTGCTTGAATATTCTATGCTCAACAATATCACCAACACTGAAGTACGAGTTAGATATTGAGAAGTAGCCTTTAAAAAGGTGAGTTGAATTAGAATAATTCTAATTCGCGACCCAGCCCTCAGGCAAACGCGAAGCCTTGTTTTCTTTTCTAAGGTCGTGAAGCCTTGCTCTCACGGTGTTATAGTTTAGCCCGGTGATTTGCGCGATTTGTTTGGGACTTAATGGTGTTTTAGCATTCTTCAATGCTTCATATATTTTCTCCTTAATGGTTTTAGATTCTGCGGTCATTGATCCAATCCCCTTGATCAGATCATACATGATAACTTTAAAAATACGGGGATGAGAGGGAGGGTTAACGGGCGTATTCGTAGATTCTTGCTTCAAACAAGTCTTTTTGACTACCTTTCGCCAGTGTTTCTAGGACTTGAATTTCAACTCGTCTCTCCGTCATGCTTGATAAATACCCTTGTAGTAAACCTATTGTTAATTCAGGTATTGCTCTAGTGGTACCCAGGTTTTTCAACATCACGGATTCAAAGTTATTTACAATTTCAATGTTGAACACCACACCGTTCTTATAAGTAATCTTTGCATTACCGAATCCCATGGAAGCATACGCTCCTTCGAAGAATTTTAAAGCTATTGAATAGTGTTCCTCGATGCCTTTTTCCATGGCGGTCTCGCCGAGCAATCCTTTAAATAGTGCAGACCCTATTGCAGTGCTCGTGTTTCTCAATAATGATAGGGTTGAGGCATCTGGATATTTTTCATAAATACGCCTATAGACCTCCTCTATGAAGAATTTTGGAATTATTATTGATTCCACGCTCACAAACTCTATAACGGAGTTAGGGATAAAGAGAAAGTTTTATCTTGAATCATACACGTTAATGTCGCTTAAGAGCTTACCTAGCCCCTTCTTCACGTTTTTAGAGAGGGTTTCCCCGCATTTTCTATCGCAGTTCTCAACCATCACAAACAAATCTCCTTTCACAATCGCTAGTGTTGTGATATTTGATATATTGAGTCCCGACTCCTTAACGATATCAGTGACTTTTGCAACTAAACCCGGGCTCGTTTTTAAGCTCCAAATGTAGGAGGATATCGTTTCCACTAGGGATTCTGGAAGCAATTGGAACCAAAACTTTAACGTTATCCCCATCTCCCTTCCAAAGTCTTATCATATTGCTCAATAATCCCACTAATCCCACTGAGACCTATTGATTGGAAGAGGTTTTAAAACGAACAGGCCTGTTTGGGTCAAGTAATTACCAAACATATTCTGGCGGGAACACTGCTCTCTCATCCCCATAGATGTTGAAAGGCACGCTGTCCAACCAGTCGTACCATCCACCAGGCCTGGTGTTGGCATAATGTTTAAAAACGATTTTAACCCCATTGTACAAGTTTATTCCCTCTATTCGAGTAGAAAGAAGTCCCGCCCAAAGGAAGGCGACCGTTACGCGTCTAAGCTTTGAAGACGGGTCTGCGATGGTGAAGGGCGGGGAAAAGGTATCATCGTAATCCCTGTGTGAGAGAACAACATTTCTCCAAACCACTCCTTCTTGATTCCACATATTCCTGTCAATAGCGTCGATTCTGAAAATTAGGAGCGTGGTCCCGTTTCCGTAATAATAGCTTACAATCGGCTTTAATGTCACGTTTCCACCGGTCGTGTTGAGGAATGTTAAGCGCTTCAACATTACGCTGTAAACGGTTAAGCTGGTTTCATCCGGATTTATAATGTAGTATGCTTTAACACCGTTTAAATCGACATAAGCGTTAACGTATACGGGGAGGTATATTCCATCATCACTCCATAGGCCGCTGTAAAATCTCGCAGTGTATCCTACTTCCACATACCGAATCATCCTCCTATAGCCAGCTGTGGCTGAGTAGATGTCGAGCGTGGCGTTCAACCTCATCACGGCAGAGGATTCGGAATAATTCCCGTAGGATGCGATGTCTATCCTGTAAAACCCTCCAATAGAGCTGGTGTATATTACATATCCATAGCTCGCCAACACATCTCTCCAATTGTTAAGCATTACTTCGGCAACCATCCTTGCCCTGTAAAAGTAGGAGTGGGCTGCTTGCTGAAGCGCGAAAGTATAGTTACTCATTGACCAGCTAAAACCTGGTGACGTATAATTCGAATCGCATTTTCCAATACATCTGAAATCATCATAATTGTAGAGTGTCCAAAGGGTTGCTGTACAAAAAATACCCCACCTAATCCTGGGGCAACCGTCCTCAATAATGGTGGTCCTTGTCCAGCTACCGTATTCTATCACGCTATCTCTGTAAAGACTCCAGTATGTGGTTTCAAAGCTTCTCGAGGCGTTTGGAGAGGCGGCTGAAAGAGCACTTAATAGAATACCATCAAGCTGTTCTGTAAGATACGTCCATTCGCCCGCGCTTCCTGTTTCAAGCACTGTTAACGAGGTATGTGTGATTGTGGATGTAGTGTAAATTATTGTGGTAACCGTTAGCGATGCCACAAGGACTAGGGCTATTATGATAGGTAGTTGACCCTTCACTTATAGCCCACCCTTATGTAGTATGTTAAAACCGTCCCCATGATCGTTCCCTTCGAGTATAGGAACGACCTTATGTAGAGCTGTTCTTCCGGAATGGTTAACGGGGATATCTCGTAATCATCCTCTGAGACTACCTGGTTGTTAGCTAAATCCACTTCTCTTATCGATACATAGCAGTAGACTGCACCGGTAGTGTTTAAGACTGTGTGCGCGAGATCTTTAGCTGTCCAGTACGGTCTTTGCCTGAGAATAGCGGGGATATCATATACGGCTTCATACGATCTCGAAACCCCTGTGTAAGAATATATCTGCGTAAACAATACCAGTACAGCGATCGCTATTATAGTGAAAGCGATCGATGCCGAGATTACTTGAATCTGCGCTTTCATCTCCTCCACACCCTTATCTCAATCAGATAATCAAACATACCGATTCTTACAGTGGAGTAGCGAGTAGTTGCCGAGAGTGGTGGTGTGTCACCGAAGACCCATTCATTAGGATACACCGGTATGAACAGGCTGGTTTTGTTGTCGTAGATGGAGACTAACATAAGATTGTAAAGAGGTGGTGTCAAACTAGTAGAATATATGTAAGAGCCTCGGATGAAATCGCCCCATCCTCTAACATATTCCCTCTTCACGTCGACTCTGATGTTGAGAAGCTTATACGCTGTATGAGTCGCATTCCACCCGCGCTTAGAAGCATAGTAAGCTATTGTAGTAATATTGTAAGTCCTTCTCAAAATAGTGCCTCCCCGAGCAAACACGATCCACTCTGTTATGTTGTAAGTACTACTTGTATATTGGCCGAAGCTTGGAGGGGTGTAATAGAAGATGGAAGCACTATATATTGTTCCACTGAAGCCTGGCACGGTTACAGGGGATAAGTTGACAGCTGGGGTAACAACTGTTAATCCGTCAATATTTAATGGTTGTCCGCTGAACATGCCCGGCGCAATCCATGTTGCTATGAAACGGCTATTCCTATGCTCTTGAACCACTATAACGACCCCTGGGTCCCTGACCGTGAGATTGGAAAGCATTAACTTAAATTTATAGAGACCCTCGGGAGTGACCCCATCATATGCTGGGTTCGCCACTGTGGCATCCCTACCATTCTTGTCAACTAGGAGAGCTATGGTTGTGAGGTTGTATATTGAAAGAATGTTCACGCTCCAGTTTGGTGATACGTTGATATATTGGATAGGGGTATAAACCCTTGCGTGAACCCCGTATTCAGCTTGCGTAAACGGGGACAAATAGCTTGCTAAGGTTGAGTTTAACGCTTTACCTACTTCTGTTATTCCTTGAGTATAGTTTCCCACGCTAAACCCATGTAGTAGTACATATTTCAATGTTTCCTCGAACGAGTAGGAGACGGATTCAATCCCCATCTCTATTCTTGGAACATAATAGGTGGTTGACAACATGTTATACAAGGGAATGAATGAGATAATTATTATTATTGCGAGAAGATATTCCACGATCTCCTTCAAGCCCTCCTCCCCCTGAAAACAATCGTTAGGACGTAATGGGAGTCGGGTCTAACAATAAGGAATAAGTCCACGAGGAGCTCGCTGGAGAACACTATCTTGTCAACATATTCAACAACTCTAAGCTGGGGAGGGTTAGGGATGTTCAGCGCCTCAGTCAAGTAGCTGGGCTGTGCAACAGGCTCTGGGTCAACGAAGGGCCTTACCCTCACCCATCTGTAGATTCCTGTAAGATTGACTGTGTCCGGCCCCTCGTAGATTCCTGTAGGATTGACTGTGTCCGGCCCGTTCGAACCGTAAACCATTAACCCTATGAAAAATGTGAAGTTACCGGCTAACTTGTATGTGAAGTTGTAAGGATTGTAAGTTGATCTGGTCGAGTTATAGTATTCCGGGTTTAAAATGAAATAATATAATTTGCTGTTGAAGTATGCTATGCTTGTAATGTTATAACCTGCCCTCAGATTAGTGTTGACGACCCCCGGTACTTTAATATGATAATGCGACTCTCCGCCAACACTCTCATATGTGAATATTAAGCCACCGTCAATATTTACGGGGTATTGAAGGTATGGTCGGAAAAATAACACCATTCCTCCTGATACCAACCCAGGGTATTCGATCCTATCCACAAGGTCTCCGTTATAGTAGAATAGGAATTCCACCGGATATTGCTCACCCAGTATAGGGTAGGTTGTGAGATCAAAATAAGCGTTGCCTAAGTCGTCTACCGTGGCGTTTCGAGCATAGACTACCCGCTTCTCAATCCTGGTTGTATTGGTCTCCTCATCGTAGACCAGCACATCCTTGTAGTCGACAATAGTTATCTCCCACCCGGGCGATAGATCGGCCACAATGAGCCTCCTAATATCAAGCGGTATATTAGCGTCGTATCTACAAGACAATAGGTCGTCGAACCATGGTTCACCATGGCCGGGCGGTTCTCCAGGTGAGTATGCGAAGGGGCCAACGTATTCTGGTTGATAGACAGCTAACGTACCCCTTCCAGAAGAACTTAAAATGATTGATCCATCCACAGGGTTGATCACTTGGAAAGAGTGTTCAGGGTTCGCTTGTCCAGGGAACCTCACCGAGATATAAAGGATGACCCAGCTTGGCAGACTCATATTGACGAGCTGGGTTGAGTTCAATACTTGAAAGTCACCGAGACCAGGCAGGGCCGCCCTACTGTAGAGGAGTTTTAGTCTATTATCGCCGGGTGCGTATTGCAGTGCAATGTATAAGGCTCTCGCCATGTTTAAGCCCTCCGTGATTACAACACCTCTAACAGTGCTGGTGTTGTCGATCCTAATCTTGTAGAGTATTTCAAATTGTTCATGCCCTTCAGAATAATCGGTTAACGGTGGGTTGCTCCTAACAGCTAGAGCATAATAGCCTTTATCTGCTACGTAGTCAAAGCTTGTCGCGTTCAGGAAAGTGTCCTCATTCAGGTTGCCGATGCTCCAGCTCCCGTATATAATTGTGTAGTTTTCAAGGGATAATGACGGGTCTACTATGACTGGTCTAAGAGTCTCGTTAAAAACCCGTGTTCCATCGCCAACGTTGACGAGCCCCAGCAGGTAGTTGGCACCATCACTACTAGTTTCATGCGGTCTCCCGAGCGCCTCAACCAAAACCCCCTGGTACTGGTCGACCGTTAAGAACCTATTATAATACAGTATGAGGAAGCCGTTGTTTCCAATATCGAGCACTCCTGTGAGCCATCCGCCGGGGAGCAGGTCGTAGGAACTCGTTCCAAAAGGTCTTATACCCCATAGTGGCGACCGCGCTAGCAAGTCCCTTAAGGAGCTGTAGCGTGTGAGATCATCGTAGAACAGGAATATGGCAGGGTCGCTTCTCTCAGTCGCGTAAGGATTTCCCCAGTACATGTAGATGGTTTTATTCTCTAATGGTTGCATAACAGGGATTTGAACCCATACCCTAGCATAATTAGCCCTCCACTCGTCTATCCAGTACTTGAGCGTTGAAATTCCATCGGAGTCAGCGAACCGTACGTCGTTCCTAGCCGGAGTGTAAGCTTCCCCCTGATAAGTGCAGTTGAGTATTGAAGGATTAAACTCTATCTTTACCAAGTAGTTTGAAAGGCTGGTGTTAGCTTTCTCAATAATGTATACAGGGGAGCGGCAGAGCCATAGCATGCCGTTCTCCATGTAGCCTTCAGCTGGGTCGAAGCCCTCCATAATCCTTTCAATGGTCAACTCGCCTTTAGCGAGCTCTAAAGGGGCGACCAGGTGTGTTGGTTGAAATAGGAGTGATATCCCGTAGACTTTCTTATCTGGTGTGGAGGCTATTACGTAGAATGCTTGCGAGTTGTAATCCTCCCTCTCCCTTAACCTCGGGAACTCCAAAGCCAATACCTCTCCCCGACCAATGTAGACGTTGTAGCCTTTCTCACTGGATATTTCCACAGGTATATTTAGGCTAATGCTGGATTGGTTGGAGTTGGCTAAGTATGTTGATGAGTAGAGTGCTCTAATGCTGATAGCTATCTTGTCCGCTATATACTGAAGCAGAGCTGTGTAGTTATTAATCATTGTTATTTCAGACATAAGTAACCCGTACATGAAGAGACCTACCAGCAAGGCTATTATGAAACCGGTTCCAATAGCGTGTAGTAATGGAGGTGTCGGCATTCAGTTCACCTCTACTTCAACGTTGTACACGGTTATTATGTAGACTAAAGGTATTCCCGGTTGAATGCTTGAAAGGTTCCTAGGAGTGGCTGTAAGTGTTCTTCCAATTACGAAGTCTGTAAATATTATTGACATGTTTGTTGCATACCCTGAGAAAATGGCGGGACTACCGCTCATCGAGACTTTCACAATGCCTCTTGGTCTGTCCCTGTACTCTAGCTTAACAGATAAATTATAATATGATATCCTGTAGAAAAATCTCACCCCTGTTGACTCCTTAACAACCTCGCTGTCCACGAGAAGCCTGCAGGTATCTAAGTGCAACTTGGTCTCGCCTTGTCCGTAGGTCTCCAGCACTCTTGGCACGAGACGTAGATCGTTTACTACATACTTGTTTCCACCGTAAACGGTCGCGTTAGGTCTTGAGAACCCCCTGACCCCGGAAATCAGCCCAGTACACTCGAAATAGTACTCTGGTATACTGCTATTGTTAAGGAAGATGCTGATTGATCCTATCTTACTATACCCTATAGATTGCCGGTGCATGGGAATGGAGATCTCGTAGGAACCCCCCATAAATGGAATCACTAAGGAGTTTCCAATTGAAAGGAAAGCTTGCCTATAGTAGGCGTATTCAGTTGTGGTATTGAATCCTGCCATGCTCACGAATGTGTAAAAACTTAAAACCCCCAGCAAAGCCAGTAAAACAGATGTGATCAAAACTGTTGAGAATGTCTCTGAGACAGCCTTCATTCTGACGCCCGTTTAAGTAAATAGTACATTTCCAGCTTATATATTTTTAGGATATGAGCACCGCTATTTTCTTGTAAACGATCCTAACCCTTAGGGATCCTGATACAGGATCTATTGAGTGATTTGATGGTAAAATGTTACTGAGAGTGATTATTGATTGGTTAAAAACTATTGTAAGATTTCGAACTAGTGAAAACTCTCGAACTTCCGCATAATAAGATTCATAACGCAACCTAATTGAACCGGTTCCAATCACGGTCGGAGGGTCATTAATATTGTAATACCCTCCGAAATCGGCTATGACTATTTCCAAGTAGTAATTAGACTCCCCGACTTTGTAAATAGAGCAGTAGACTCTTGCAGTGTCAAGCTCAATCATAGTCCATCCATTATAGTAGTATTCGCGCACGAGAGCGAGTCTTTCAATCTCGCTCACAACGCTCTGGTTTACCCCGTATATAATAGATCCCCTCACATCCTCAAGAACGTTCCTACGGATCCCACCAGTCAATGCGTAGAACTCAGTCTTGTTGAAAGCAGTGACTAATATGTTGTTACCCAGCTCTAATTGAATAGTAAGATTCACAGGGATCTTCTTGAAGCCTAAGCTCACAAGGGAGCTCGGATGCCTCGTGTAGATGGTTTGACCGTTAAGGATTTCCGGAATGCTGAAGGCTATTTCCCGGAAAAGAGATTTCACATACCCATACTCAGCGGAAGCGGTGGTGGCATCCACGCTGAAAGTTGAGAAGAAGAATATCGATAGTGAAATCAGAACAACGGTCATGAAAAGGATCAATATTGCAATGAGCTCGCTAACGCTTTTCAATTTTATGACCCCTTACAGGAGCCCCATGAAAAATTTCGCGGACATAAAGAACACCATTGCAACCAAAGTGAGGATCAGAGCGTGTTTAAACCCCGCTGCCACGCTTCCTGAGCCGACCTTACCGGCGACGAGACCCATTAGATAAGTATTTAACACGATGCTTGGGAGAACTGTGGAGGCTGCAACCCTGAATTGTCCTGAGGCTAGTGGTATCCTTCCCATGAACGCAGCCATAAACACTATGGTGAAGGCTGTTAACACGGCCCCTAGATATGGAACTATCATGAGCGTTCTCATGGAACGTTTCTTTTCGGCTTCAATGGCTTCGATGCTCTCGGCAAACCATGCAAGGTTTTCCAAGACGTCAACACTACCACCACCCACCTCGATCGAGTCGGTAAGGATGAACAAGAGGACCTTGGCCCTCCACGGTTTAATCTTCTTGAATAATTCCTCAATAATTTTTCTTAGAGGAATTCCCAGGGTCAGCTCCAGCGATATCTTCTTCAAGTACTTGGAGAATACTCCATAATCCCTGGATGACAATTCAATTATACTTTTCTCTGGGGGGAGACCCGTTTTCCGAACCTCGACGAGATCCCTGATGAACCTTGTGATCCCGTTAATAATTGTGTATTCCCTAGCGATGTATTCAGCATATACCAACGAAGGTATTATGCTGACAATGAGCGCCATTGACAGCGCTATCGAGGATTCAACGAACGCGAGACTTGGAGGGATATCGGCTATTTTCATAGGGAGTGTGAGGAATTCGTGAACAGCACTTACAAGAGGATTAGTCTTAAACACCGGGGTCCCGTAGAGAATGATTCCAAGTAGCGATAAGAATGCGGCTAAGGGGAGGGTGACTCCAAAGAATACGTAGTAGGGCCTCCAATCCATCCACGCTTCCTTATATTGCATTACGTCCCCTAGGTAAATTATTGCTACGCTTATGAAAGGCGTTAGGATGTAAAGGAGGAGGGCCATGGTTCCAGTGCCTATGCCAAAGGCTATCACACCGCTGTAGGTGGCTGTGACGAAATATAGAACCGTGAAGTTAATCATGGTCAACAAAACTATAGCTAGGTATGATTCTAGTAATCCCCCCAGCCTGTCTGCAATTATCTTCATGCTGACGAGCAAATCGTTGAATAACGCCCTAGCCCTCTTGTTTAGATAATCTATCACGTCTCCCCCCGCCTTCACCGTTGAAATATACCCTGACAAAGTCTCCCTAACTCTAGAGCTAGGGTTTCTATCTGAGAGCATTGCGAAAGCCGTCAGCGGATCCTTCCCCAGAATCTTGTTCAGCAGTACAAATCTTTGAGCCAGCTCGCTGGTCTTCGGAAAAATAATGCTACCTCTCAGTGTTCTTTCAAAAGCAATATATGGTGACAACCCGCTCATCACCATTATGCTAAGATAGCTAATAGTGTAGGGAAACTCTCCATCGATCGCAGAGGCCCTTGAACCAGCAAGCATTGAAGGTATTAGAATCATTATAAGGTATACAATTACGGGAAGAGCAATGAGGAAAGGAATGAGTACAGGGTAGCCTAGGAATAATACTAAAACGCTCACGCCGGCGGCGATTCCAGCCGAGAGTATGAGGAGAAATAGGATGAGCGACGCGTAAACTTCTACGTGGAGATGTATGTTAGACCTTCTCAACTGTTTTGCTACACTTGGAGAGGCCCGTAGGACTTGATCGGCGTAATCCCCAAGATATCTGTAGATGAAATCCCAAAACTTCATCAACACACCAATGAAATAATTAATCCGTCGTGCTAATAAATTTTTATACTTGTACATTACTACATATCTAAAAAGGTTAAAGTTATGAGTGAGGTAAGAGACGCGAAAAAGAAATTTTCTCTGGCTTCAATTTTGACTATAAAGAGAAGGTCCAAGGAAATTGTTGAAAAAGAGGAGAAAAAGTTAACCATTGAAAGGGTAATGCCTGTAGAAGAACCATTGAGAATCGCTGAAAGAGATCCTGGCTGGAGGGTTTTAGAATCATACTACGTGTATAAGCCATTTGTGAAAGTAACTATTGCCGAAACCCCCACAGGTCCCATGTATTTTGTGGAAGAACAAGGACTGACTCCCGATGATAAGTCCGTATTATCGAAGCTGGCAGAGATATTAATGGATGAAATACACCCCCCATCTAAACCGGAGGATGTGAGGGATTTAAGGGCTTACGTGTTCAAGGAAGTTGAGAGAGTTGCGGAGAAGTATAGAGATAAGCTTGGGCTTGTTGGGGCGAGAAGAATAAAAGTGTTCTACTACGTCGAGAGAAACCTTCTGGGATACGGCGCGATTGACCCATTCCTGAGGGATCCCAACATCGAGGATTTATCGTGTAACGGGGTAAACGTGCCGATTTTCGTATGGCATAGGAGATACGAGAGCATTCCAACTAACGTCTCGTTCATGGATGAGGAATACCTCAACGAGCTCATTATGAAACTCGCCCACATGGCCGGCAAGCACATTAGCATAGCCTACCCTGTTTTAGACGCTATGTTGCCTGAGAAACACCGTGTAGCAGCTACTTATGGGCACGAGGTGTCTGTTAAAGGCCCATCATTCACTATTCGTAAATTCAGGGAGAAACCTTTCAGCGTTATTGAGCTAATTGAACAGGGGAATATTGACAGCCTAACCTCTGCATACACATGGCTCTTGCTAGAGCATGGGAAAACCTTCATGGTGGCTGGCGGCACTGGCACCGGTAAAACAACCTTGTTAAACGCTCTCTCAATGTTCATTAAGCCTGGGATGAAAATAGTTACGATAGAGGATACTCCTGAACTCAACCTTCCACACGTTAACTGGGTTCAGCTCACTAGTAGAGAAGTATACATTGCTGGTGCGCAGTCGCTTGGAACTAGCGTAAAGCTTTACGACTTAGTCAAGCTAAGCCTGAGGTACAGGCCTGACTACATCATCGTGGGCGAGGTCCGCGGTGACGAGGCTTTCGTCCTGTTCCAGGCAATGGCTACAGGCCACAGTGGTGCATCAACCATACACGCAGAGACACTAGATTACGCCGTGAAACGTTTAACAAGCCCTCCCATGAATATTCCTCCCACCTACATGAGACTAATGAATGTTTTCATGCATGTTCAAAGAGTTATCACAAGGGTTGAAAAGGGAGTAGTAAAGGTTAGGCGCAGAATAACGGTTGTGCAAGAAGTGGAGGATTTCGAAAAATACATCAAAATTTCAACCTGGGATCCGAGGACGGATTCGCATAAAGTGAATCTTGAAGGGAGTATCCATCTACAGGACATAGCATTGAAGAGGGGTCTTGACGTGAGCGATTTAATAGAGGAGATAAAGCGTAGAAGCACGGTTTTGGAATGGATGCTTGTTAAGGGAATAAAGGATGCGTGGGACGTGTCAAGAATAATCTTCGACTACTACTACGAACCTAAAGCCGTCTACGAGAGAGCCAGCTCCGAGCTGGAGGAGCTCCTGAAGAAGGAGAGCGTTGAAACTCCTGCGGGGTAATTATTCTTCCAAGCTGGTTTTCAGAATAATGTTCAATTTTAAATCGTAGTTTTCTCTTAACAATGGGAGATCGTTTTTGATGGTTTCAGCGAATTCCTCTTCTAGACACCTCCCAAACATGCCTTTCTTCTTCAAGCTTATGAGAATCGTTAAGTCATCTCCAATAATCTCGTAAACGAGGTCTACAATCCTGCAACCATAGGCTTCGGCAGTCTCATTGGCTATTTGACGAAATTCCCGCTTGAACCGCTGAAGCTTCTCAGTGTCCAGCTCGATGGTCTTCGAAGGAGAAGTCGTAGCCTTGGGTTTTTCCGCAGATTTCACAGATGGGGCAGGCTGCTCAGTCTTCTCTTTTTGAACCTCCACAGCCTCCTTCTCTTCTCTCACTTCAAAGACTCTGAGTGTTGTGTCAGGCTGTGAGAGAATATTCATCAATACAACTAGTGATTTCTCCCCTACAATCCTCTCTCCTGTATAAGAGTCTACGAAAAGAATAGACGAAACTTTACCGTTTTCTACCAGTACGGATACGCGCCCGTTCTCAACGTTCCCCGTCAAAAGATAGGTGCCTTTATTGCGCTTGATTAAAAACTCCTTAAAACTTTGTAAATTTCCTGGTAAAGACTCGACGTACTTGGCCTTCAACAATAATTGAGCCTCGAAAATCACGTCGTCAAGCATGTGTAGCTTGTCCCTTTCAACGGGAACATCCCCGGTGGCCAACTGGCACTCCTCTAAGACCAAACTAAATAGTCTAAACCATATATAAAATACTCTGGTAAATTATTAAATACTCTATGGCTGAATTGCCATGAAAAATTTGCTAATAACGCATACAGATATGGACGGTGTAGCGGCGGTCGGCTTGTACTTGTACGCTACAGGTATTTCAGACTACAAAGTAATCTACACAGAACCCTATTATATGAACGAGGTGCTTAGAAGAGTTGTTGCAAATCCGCCGGAGAGGGTAGCGGTGTTTGACATTGGGGTCAACCCAGGTATTTTCAGCCAGGTTTTAGAGGCCATATCAAGCTTGAGTGCTAAAAAGGTTGAGATTGAATGGTTTGATCATCACGTGTGGGATAGAGAATGGGTAGAAAGTATGAGACAGTATGAAGTTAAACTGCATGTAGATAGGGAAACTTGCGGCGTCGGTGTTGTTGCTAAGCATGCTTTTGTCAAGAGATCCAATATCCCGCCGGATTTCCTGGAAAACCTTGTTAATGGTGTTTGCGGGGGAGACTTGTGGAGATTTGATCACTGGCTTTCACCATTCTACATAAGGCTTGTGAGGAGGAGGGATCCTGTTTCCTGGAAAAATGTTGTGGTTAAAACTATTTCAAGCGGTGTTTACTGGGACAGGGCGTTCGAGGAAAAAGTTCTAGAAGAGTTTGAGAAAGAATTGGAAGAGTTGAGCGAGGTGTCGAGAAACATGGATTTCGAAGTGGTCGAGGCCAACGGGTTTAAGATTGGGGTTGTTTATGTTAAGGAGGATGTTGAAAACAGCTTTCTCGCCTCCCTGGTTTTGTCAAGGGTTGGGCTGGATGTGGCTGTAATAGTGTCTCGTGACGGCAAGTTAAGCTTGAGGAGCAGGAATGTAAACGTTAGAGATCTCGCGGTCGCACTCAATGGCGGCGGCCATTTGAAAGCCTCGGGGGCAAAGATTCAAATACCATTAACCGTTAAAATGTTGACTGCTTTTTCCCGAAGGTTTCTCATAGAATACGTTGCAGACTTGATAAAGGAAAACGCATCTTATCTGAAACGACTTAGAGATTAACCTAACACACCGTTGGGAGCAAGTGTACTTCTCCGTCAGCTTCTTTAAAAATCACTGATGTTCCGTAATAATAATGATAAGAAACTATTGATGAGATTATAGCATCAATGAGATGTTTATTCCTAAGGGTCGGTGTTTCCTGTTTAAAACCGAAGGACTGGAACAGATTAATGTGAGAACTACACCTGCTTGATTTTAAAGCACTGGTAGGATGTGTTTCAATCACTGCGATATTTCTGCTTTCTAAAATCTTCCTAAGCACTTGCGCTCTCTCAGCTAGCTCACGCATATATGTGAGAGTTGTGGGGAGGACTCTGAAACCCGCCTTCAGCAATGACCTGTCAACCTGCCTGAACGGCTTTCCGGTGAAAGTTAAGGGCGCATCAATAGCTACTATAATCGGCTTGTAAAGGATAATTCTAGAAGCTATTTCAACATCGCTGAACACTAGTGTCAAGTCTATTATTTCTTTAAATGAATTTATTACTGCTAACCCGGAGGGATTGGATTCTTTGGCTGAGAGATCGAGCCCTGCAAAATTCACCATTTAACTTTTCGCCCTCTATCAAAACCTATTGTTCTCGCGTACTCTTCCACAATGTTTTCAACAAGACTCATCCACTTGGGCAATTCTTCGGGCGATTCAGGATACTCTGTTGAGTGAAGACTCATCAATCGATTCATATAGCTTCTCACTATTCTCAACTGGTTTAAGAGACTTGGTTTTCCCAGCAACTTTGTCATTGCGCTAACAGTGTGAAGTATTTTCTCCCCGAGCTCTCCTTTGACGCCTAAATCGTAAACGGAGGAACCGTCAACAATCTTATTCTTCAGTATCCATTCAAAATCATCGTTGCTCAATTTTTGAAGATACATTCTTAAAATATCGAGCCCAGCCTGCTTAGCACCATAGGCCTGCATATATTTAATGTTCGCCTCCCAGACCTTCTTCTCGTCAACCCCACCGGCTTCTAGACCGTTGCCAAAATATGTGGAGACGATGTACGCGGCTTCGAGGCTGGATCCGATCCCGCCCCCATGTACAGGGTTAACAGTGTACGCCGCATCCCCTACGACGCCAACGTTCCTCCATACGAGGGTTGGAAGAGGTCTTCTCGTCGGCACAATTCCTCCTCCAGCATGGATTAAATCGCCTCTGAAGCGGGGTTTCAGGTATTTTTCGTAGTTATGTCTTGGGTTGTAAACCCCGTTCCAAACAACACCAAGCCCAATGTTTAAAACAACCCGATCATCAGACTTGGGGAACAACCACCAATATCCTCCAGGAGCGACCTCCGCGTTCAAATAAATTAGTGCATACTTAGAGTCCTCTTCAGGAATAGGGTTAACACTCCTAATAACTTCTCTGTACGCAATGTTGAAGTCTGTTGTGAATGGTCTATCAGAAATCGGCCATGTATCGGGGAGTTTTGACCTGAGGGCTGGGCTGGCGCCACTCGCATCTATGAAAGCCTTAGCCTTGAGCTCGACCACTGGACCGTCGACCTTTTTGACTCTTACCTCTTCGACCCTATCGTTTTTGATGATAACGTCTGTGAGAACATGGGAATCGTAGAGTTCTGCCCCCTTATTCATTGCTTCCTCTAAAAGCCATTGTCCGAATCTAATCCTGTTTACGCTGACTCCTTCTCCGGGAACGATCAAGCCGTGTTTTTCACTAGGGCTGTAAATCTTCACTCCCCGGTATTTGTAATCAATTACTTTACTAGGGATTTCCAAGCTTATCTTCTCAAAGTGGTGAATGCCTATCGCGTCTCCGCAGGTTTTATCACCTATTTTTTCAGCAGGCTTGCTCTCCACAACAGCAACCTTAAAATCCTTCGAGGCTAGGACAATCGCGGACTCTAATCCGGCTACTCCCGCTCCCACAATCACAACGTCGTATTTCAAGGCAAATCCCTATTACTCACTAATCGCGTGTTTCGATTAAAAACCTGCTTTATCTTTTATGGGAGAGTTTTCAACAACATTCCTTCAACGATGATGGGCTGGGTCTGCGAGAGCAGGTTGATAGCAGTCTCAAGCCTAGAAGCACTGTTACTGTAGAGAGTTATCAACGGATCTCCCTTATTCACCCTGTAACCGACCTTTGCGTGAAGATAAACCCCGGCTCCTTTATCATATGGAGCTCCGCAAGCCCTTGCAAGAGTCGTTATCGCAACATTATCTAGATGGGTTACAGCTCCTTCAAGAGGAGATTTTAGAGTGTAAGAGTGTTTCCCTATGGGAATTTCCTCCGGCTTAACATTAGGGTCTCCGCCTTGAGCCTCTATGATTTCCTTAAACTTCTCATAAGCTTTCCCTGAAAGGAAAATCTCTCTGGCAACCTCTTCACCGCTTCCGGCCGGAACCCTCCCGCTTAACTCTAAGACAAGCCCTGCTAGCAGTAAAGCTTTGTCGACTAAACTACGACTTCCCTTACCCGTGATTAACGCGGATAAGGCTTCTCTAGCCTCCAAGGCCGGACCGGTTGTTAACCCTATTGGTTGACCACCGTAAGTTATTGCTACTTTAAGAGCAATGTTCATTTTACTCGCCTGCCTTATGAATATGCCAGCCATCTCGTCAGCTTTAGACACCTCCCGTACTTTCGCCCCCCTCCCAGCGGGGATATCTATAACTAGTCTCTCGATGCCCATTGCAAGCTTTTTAGATAATATGCTAGCTACCATTTGGTAAATAGGATCGATTGCTAGGCGCCTCTCAATGTTTACGAAAATATCGTCAGCGGGTGCTAGGTTAAGCTTCCCGCCCCACGCTAAAACCCCTTTCGTCTTTTTAACAATCTCCTTTATCTCGTCAATCGTCAAGTCAACTCTTGCTAAGACTTCAACAGTGTCCGCAGTTCCTGCAGGACTCGTTATCGCCCTGCTACTTGTCTTCGGGATCAATAGTCCTGATGCCGCAACGATGGGAACAGTAATAAGGGCTACTTTACTATTACCTGGTACACCGCCAACGCTGTGAACGTCATTAGCGGGCTCTTCGAAAACAATTCTGCTCCCTGTCTCCACCATTGCCTTAATCAAGTAAGTTAGCTCCTCCTCCGTTGGTTCATAGAACAATTGGCTCACGAGAAACGCTGCGATCTCGGCTTCCCCGTAAACCCCGTCCACCACATCTTTAACAATTTCTCTGTAATGAGATTCCTCAAGTCTCTCACCTTTCAATCTTTTCTTGAGCGCTGGAAAACTAGGAGGTATGCTTAACGGTTTAATGCCTACGGCCCCACCTTCCTTCAAGCCTAAAGCGTTTGCCAGCTCATTTGTCACCATTAGTGAACCCTTATTAACCATGGTCTCGGTTGTCACTACTACTCCGGTTTTCTGCTTATCCCCGTGAATGATTAATAATATGTTGCCTGGAGCTACGCCAAGCTCCCGAGCATCGGCCTCATTTAATACGACTATCGGTTTTCCAAAATTAAGGTCTAAAACGCTAACACTATACTCCTTCAGGCGTTGCTCCAAGCCTCCCACCGCCATGGGCGGAAAGAGTGCTATTTAAGTATAATCAACCCGGCTTAAAAACTTCCCCGCACATAATTGCTTCTTAGGATATCAGCATGAAGTTAATTGCTTCTGAGCAGGGCATTTACTTATTGTTCAAACCCTTAGTGAAAACTGAAGCCATTATTGTCCATCGAGACCAAGTAGTTGCCGCAGGAAGTTATGAGAAGCTATCCACTATGCCTGGTATAAGCGAGGAAACGGTTTTTAAGAAACCGTTAGGACCGGGTTTCGTAGACTCGCATTTACATTTAGACTCCCTAGGTTTCGAGGCCCTCACAAAAGAGCTACATGGCAGAAACATCCCATCCATACTTGAGGAGTTAAAACATCACTGTAGGAAAATCGGTGAATGGAAGATCTCAGGAAGGCTAAACCCCATTAACCTTGAAGAGGGCAGGATGCCGGTTAGAAGCGAGATCGATAAGTATATAGGGAATGACCCGGTCCTCATAGTTCATCAATCGGGACATGTAGGAGTGCTGAATACGTTAGGGGTTGAAAGAGCCCTAGCCATTCTGGGAGATTTAGAAGGGCTTGACGCGGAAACCGGATACATATATGAGTCTAGCCTTTGGAAACTATTGGCACACATTCGATCCCAGGCTGGTGAAGGAGAACTAGCTGAGGCGTTTTCAAAAGGTTTTGAAATCCTGCAGAACAATGGAGTATCGGCCATCGGATTGGCTGGGATAAGATTAAAAGAGCTTGAAGCTTTATTAGAGTTCTACAGGCGTGAAAAAGTAGCGGTAAGAACTTACGCGTACGTGCTGGTTGACGAGTTAATCGATAAACGGGAAGAATTGCGAAAGGTTCTAAGTCAAGAATATCCGCGGAGGCTTAGTGTTAGGGGGGTAAAGATCCTAATAGATGGGGCACTGGGGCCGCGGACAGCGTTGCTGGGAGATGATTACTCTGATGCTCCAGGAGTGAGAGGCGTGTGCAACGTGTCTATGGATATTATTAAAGAAGCCTTAAAATTCTCCGAGGAGAACGGTCTTCAATTAGCAATGCACGCGATAGGCGACGTTGCCTTGGATATAGCGCTCGATGCTTTGAAATCCTCAGCTAATCCGAGAATACACAGGATTGAGCACGCCAGCCTTGTAAGGGATGATCAGTTGGAGCAGATAAAGGCTTTGAAACCAATAATTGTCGTGCAACCAAGGTTCATATTGAGCGATAAGTGGATGTTGTCAAGAGTGGGGCCGGGAAGGATTAGATGGGTTTATAGGTTTAAAACTTTGAGCAGAATAACGACACTCGTTCTATCTACGGACTCTCCCGTAGAGCCTATCGCTCCGTTTGAAACAATATATGCAGCTGTTACAAGAGGCTTGAGGGACGGCATTGAATACGGTTACGACCACTCCAGTGAGGCACTTTCGATGCTGGAGGCTTTGGATTTGTATACTCGAGGAGGGGCTCACGCTCTAAGAGATGAACGACTTGGCTGTCTCCTTCCCGGTTGTTACGGGGATATTGTCGAGTACTCGGAAGACCCATTGAAGGTTAAAAATATTGGGGAGATTAGAAACATAAATGCTAGGCTTGTTTCTTCTTAATCTTACTAGTGGAACCCTTCTCACTTACATCTTTAATGTTTTCCATTAAATTTTCAACATGTTCTCTAATGCTGGATTCTAGGTCTTTTAAACCAGCTTCTATGATTTTCCTCTTCCTAGGTTCTCTAGCTATGGACATTGCTGGTCAGAAATATGTATGATTATCCCCCTATAAATCAGCTCCTCATCCATAAGTTATTTCAACCACCCTGCCTCCCATTTTATTAACAATCTCAACGAGTTTTTTCTCAATCTTTATGAGCATTTCTTCAAGTTTCTCCTTGCTTAAAGCTTCAGCGTAAACCCTTATTTTCGGCTCTGTCCCGCTTTTTCTTATGAGTACCCATGACCCATCCGCATACTCCAGCCTAGTCCCATCTATTGTTGTAATGTTTTCTGGATCGCCTAGGAGACTCTTCATTTCTTCTATCAGTGAATTATAAATGTTTTCCCGAATGTCGGGCGGGGATATTATGTAGCTCCTTCTATCCCACGGGTAGTCAGGAATATTCTCTTTTTCAAGTAGCTTTGAAATTCTTGTAACCCCCTCCCTTATCAAGGCACTTGTGAGAATAGCTACTTGGAGTATGCCGTCAACCCATGGCCCCCATGAAGTATAAATGAGTTTCCAGGGCTCCCCAGCCATGACAACTTGCGATGCTCCAACCTCCTTTACTCTTTCATGCGTCTTACCTAACACATACCTTTCAACAACTCCCCCTTCTCTCTCAACTACCTCGTCTAACGCCCTACCGGTGTCTATAGACACAATGACTCTGCCCTTCTTATCCTCTAAAGCTTTTTTCGCGAAAAACGCCAGGATTCTATCCTGTTTCACAAACCCGTCAACAGGGTCTATCACGGCCAGCCTGTCAGCATCACCGTCGTGGGCAAAGATCGCGGATGGACTTACTCCTCGAAACATATTGGCATATTCTTCCAGGACATCTTTCCTCGGTTCCGGCGTTCTAAACGGGAAAAACCCGTCAGGATTACAGTTAATGGTGAGAGGTCTCCCACCGAGGCTTCTGATGATCCTAGGGGATACATTGTATGAAGCGCCATTAGCGCAGTCTATTACGAATGTCTTAACGCCCCTGCCGGGACTTGAACCTACGAAGCTGATCAAGTCCTCAACGTATTCTTCTACGACGGTTCTCTCATGGTAGGCCTTTCCCACTAAATGCCAATCAACGGGCTTCAACTCCCTCCATATATTCTTTTCTATTTCAGACTCCTCCTTCCTTGTGAACTCATATCCTTCCTTATCGTAAAACTTAAACCCGTTGTAATCGGGGGGGTTATGACTCGCAGTCACGCTAACGCCTACTCCTTTGTACTTCCTGGCCGAGTAGGCTGCTAAAGGGGTCGGCGCCACGCCTACTATTCGCGTGATTCCCCCGGAAGCCATAACTCCTGCTGTGAACGCATATGTTAATAATCGACTTGTGGTTCTCGTATCATGCACTACGAAGAAATCCCTCCCATACCCCAGTGAACCCACGGTCAACCCTAACTTGTAGGCGAGTGCACCGTCTAGTTCCATCGGATATTGCAATCTTATTCCTGCAGTGCCAAACAGCTTCATATTTGCTTCACAAAACTAAAATACTGTTCACAGGGGATAAAACTGTGAACTTTCTAGAAACACGTGATAATCCCCCGGGGTGAAATATGATCATTTTTTTTGCGAGGGGTGGGGGTAATATTTATATAGAAGCTAGGGTTAATTTTTCATAGAAAGAGAAGGGGGGAATTTATGCTTACTTTGAAGAAAGTCATAGGTAAGCATGTTTACGGCGAGGCTTATCAGTGCGACCCTTCAATACTCAGCAATGAGAAGGCTTTGGAGAAGATTGTGAGGAACGCGGCTGCTGAAGGCAATCTAACACTCTTAGACGTAAAAGCATGGAAAATAAATCCTGGGGTTAGCATTGTGGGAATAATATTGGAAAGCCACATATCAATACACACATGGCCTGAGTACGAATTTGCAACCATAGACGTGTACACTTGTGGTTCAACGTCCGACCCTATTAAGGCTTTTGAATATATTATTGAAGAATTGAAAGCTAAAAAGTACTCAATGAAGGTATCCTCCAGGGATTATGAGGAAATGTGATGAGAAAGGATCTCTGCATAGTGGGCGCTGGTCCGGCTGGACTTTTAACTGCGCTACATGTCAAGGAAAGAGACATCACCCTGATAGAGGAACATCAAAAAATAGGAATCCCCAAGCACTGCGCCGGGCTTGTCGGGCTAGAGACGAAGAAGATTATTGAAAAAGAGCTATCCCCTAAGCTGATTGATCACGAATATGATGAAATCGAATTCAACATTCTCGGAGTCGGAAAACATGTCTTCTACTTTAAAGAGCCCGTAGTCTTTCATGTCAAAAGACCATTGTTGGAGTGGAAGCTTTTTGATAAAGTGTCTTCTCAAATAGAGTTTTTATCCAAAGTAAAGGCGAAACCAGGGAAAACTTCCACAGAAATACGCTCTAAGAATTATGAAATAAAATGCCAGGATGTAGTTGCCAGTGACGGTGTGTTAAGCCTCTTCAGGGAGAGGTATTTTAAAGCAAAACCTTGTTACTTAATTGGTTTTCAGGGATTGTTTGAGACTAGCTACATCAATGATAAAAGAATTATAGTAACATATATTAACCATAATGATTTGTTATTTCATTGGATAATACCATTTAATGAAAATTTGGTTTTGTCTGGATACATGTCTAGGAAAACATTGCCAAAAAGCATTAATGAGAAATTGCTAGCTTTAAACGGCTTAGAACCCAAGGGTGTTGCCGAGCTTCTCGGCGGTCTTATCCCGTGTAGTCATCCTTTGAAAATCCCTGTGTTCGCAAATCATTTATTCTTTTTCGGCGACTCAATACCCCTAGTAAAACCTTATACCGGAGGAGGGTTATACTATATTTTCAAGCTGGCCCCCGAGCTAGCCAGGACGCTGGATAAAAATGATCCCCGTGGTTATGTGGAAGCATACTTATCTCAGAGCTATTTCAAACTGAAAGCTGAGCACTTTATGACGAAATTCCTTAGTAGAACCAGGTACTGGTTACCGGTTCCCATTCTCGAGTTTATAACGAGAATAGGGTTATTCAGAAGGGATGACTATGATAAACATTACAAGCTACTCTTTAAGACCCTGCCGTTTATGCCGATTCTTCCTTCATATCTCTTTTGGTTGAGAGGAAGGCTTGCTTAAAGACGTTGATAAAGTATTCGAGTGATCGCATCATATCACTTGTCAAGTCTAAACCATAGTCCAGGGAGAAAGGAGTCGCACCTACTATCATTATTTTTTCCACGCCATATTCTTTTCTTAGGATTTCAAGTAACGTTTTCAAAGGGATATTATGAGTTGTCACCAAAATCTCCCCACTTGCTATGGCTGATTCATCGGCCATTATGATAGACCCAGGAGGTATTCCGCGGACGAGCACAGCGTCAATAATCAACAGGGCTTTAGGCCTTTTATCGTTTATGTCTGTTAGACATGACTCTACACCGTATTCACACTTGACACATTCAATTCCCATGGAGTTTAAAAAATCGCAGGCTACGAGCCCGAAGGAATCATCAGTTCTTAACGGCGTTCCAACTCCAAGGATCAATGGATCGTGTTTTAAAAAAGACATTAAGGCGGTAAGCAATTCCTCCTTAATAGCCATCAACCTATTTAGGAGCGTTGCTTGCTCGTTTAAGCAGGTCTTCCCAGACCTTATCAACGTATTCTTGAAGCTCCTTCAGCTTCTCCTTGTTCTCAGGCTTCATTAAATGCCTAAACCTTCCCTGAACCTCCACGAACCTCTCAATAGGCTGTTTCAGGGACGGGTTTCTCGCAATCACTAGGCTCCTGTCAGTCAGCACGTAACCGGTTTCCGGCGTCCACTCCCACAGCGGGAAGTAGCACGTGTCAACAGCTCTCCTTAGTACTTCAATACTTATCGCATTATCGTGTCTCCAACCCCTGTCACAGCTGCTTAACGAGTGTATGAATCCTGGGCCGTTGACTTCCAGTCCTCTCCTAACCTTTTTCATAAAGTCCATCCAGTGAGCAGGTGTAGCTGTCGCAACGTAAGGTATTCTGTGAGCAACCATGATGTCTGCAATGGGCTTCTTACTCTCCGTTTTACCCGGTATCACCTCGCCGGCTGGTGAAGTAGTTGTCGCAGCATACTTTGGAGTACCGCCACTTCTCTGTATTCCGGTATTCATATATGCCTCATTATCGTACAGTATGTACAGAACATCATGGCCTCTCTCAGCCATCCCGCTTAAGGCTTGGAATCCGATGTCGAACGTTCCACCATCGCCTGCGAAAACGACTACGTCAACACGCTCATAAGGTAGCCTCCCAGTTTTCTTCAAGGCTTTTATCGCACACTCCACTCCAGCTGCCGTGGAGGCAGCATTTTCGAACGCGTTATGGATCCATGGAACCGCCCAAGAAGTATAGGGGAATACTGTACTGGCGACTTCGAGACAACCTGTGGCGTTAACCACGATTGTGGGACCCCTGAAAGCGAAGCTTGCTAGTTTAACAACTATAGGAGCGGCACACCCTGCACATAATCTGTGGCCGGGTAGTAGCACACTCCTCTTCTGCTCTGCTACTTGCCTAAGGTTGAAATTCAGTGGGATTTCTCCTTTCCAGCCGGGTTCGAATATCCATATTTTATAGGCTGGTTCACCCTTCTTTACCGGGAATTCGGGTAGAGTTTTCACTACCATCTTACCCTCTCACCCCCAGGTATCTTATTTTTTCTTTAACCTGACCCGTTTTCACGTCTTCTTTCACCTGCTCGATCATTTTTGCAACGAGCTCTGGGGTGAGATCCCTCCCTCCTAGCCCGTACACGTAGTCCACGATTAATGGGCGAGATCCAAGATCGTATAGGCTACTCACTACATCTTGGTATAATGCTCCAAAGCTTCCTGGGCCGATTCCTTTATCCATTACTGCCACCGCTTTCGCATCCTTAAGAAGACCTTTAACCTCCTCGTATGGGAAGGGCCTGAACATTCTGATCCTCAATAATCCCAGCCTCTCCCCTCTCTCCCTGTACTTCTTTACAACGCTCCTTACAGTTCCTGCACCACTGCCCATGGCCACTATAACTATTTCAGCATCCTCAACGCCGTAAGCATCTACTATTCCATTTCCGTACTTCCTCCCTGTTAACGCGAACCATTTCTCGTTAACCTCCCTCACGACTGCTGGAACATTTTTCATTGCTTCTATCTGTTGAACCTTGTGCTCGAAGTAGTAATCATAGAGATCCAAGGACCCGAAGGTTAGCGGGCGCGCCGGGTTCAACATGTGAGGCACTTGCTCATCATAGTAGTCAACCCTAAGTTTCGCTACCTTCCTGTATCCGCCGAGGAACTCGGCCACAGCGTCATCCGGGAGCACTCTAATGTTCTCGAGGGTGTGGCTGAGGAAGAATCCGTCAAGGTTCACTGCCACGGGCAGTAATACTCTTTCATCCTCGGCTATTTTGAAGGCCTGTATGGTCGTGTCATATGTTTCCTGGACATTCTCGGTAAAGAGTTGAACCCAGCCTGCGTCCCTCATCAGGTATGCGTCACTGTGGTCGTTGTGAATGTTGAGTGGGGCCGATAAAGCCCTATTAGCCACAGCCATTACGATTGGAAGTCTTAACCCTGATGCTACATATACTATCTCAACCATTAACGCGAGGCCCTGGGAAGACGTAGCAGTGAAGGTTCTGGCTCCCGTAGCAGCCGCGCCCACACAGGCGCTCATGGCGGAGTGCTCGGATTCAACTGGCACGAACTCTGTGTGAACCAATCCGTCGGCAACGAACTCTGAGAATTTCTCCACAATGATTGTCTGGGGGGTGATAGGATATGCTGAGACAACGTCTACAAGGCTTTGCTTAACAGCATAGGCTACAGCCTCGTCACCGTTCACATTAAGAATCTCCTGCATGTGAGATGGGTATTTAACTTCTAGCTTACTCACGCGTTCACACCTCCTCGAACTCAGGTATCATAGATATTGCTTTCACAGGACATTCATGAGCACATATTCCACATCCCTTGCAGTAGTCATAGTTGACCTGTATCTTCTCTCCGTCCCACACGATAGCCATCTCTGGGCAGAAGAGCCAGCAAAGCATGCATTTCGTGCACTTGTTGTGGTCTACGACTGGCTTAAGGGCTCTCCAATCACCTGTCTTAACATCAGTCGACAACCTGTAAGCGATCCCGCCTAATGGGAGTTCTTTCCAGCCTCTTTGACTACTCACAACGCTACACCTCGACCGCGGACTCGTAAGCCCTCTCTATCAGTTCAAGATTCTTATTAGCTACCGGTCCTTTGAACCTTTCTCTAATCGCTTTTTCAACACTACTCCACGATATGATGTTTCCTAGTTTCAGCAAGCCACCTATCATAGCCGTGTTCGTTATGTTTACCTTTAATATTTCGAGGGCGAGTTTAGAAGCAGGTGTTATGATCGCCCGGTAGTCTCCCTTCTTTATCTGTAGTTTCTCCAGAAATGACTCGGGGGCTCCCACATAATTTGATATAATGACCCCATTCTTCTTCAACCCATGTACTATGTTCGGAGATAGTAGTGTGTAGTCGAGAACTATTATCACATCGGGGTTGTACACCATGCTGTGTATCTCTATTGGTTCATCGCTTATTCTGGTGAACGATAGCATTGGGGCTCCTGATCGTTCCGGTCCGAACGCGGGGAAGCTTTGAACGTACTTGCCCTCGTATGAAGCAGCCATTGCCACGATATTGCTAGCCGTCCAAGCTCCTTGCCCACCTCTACCATGCCATCTTATTTCAACCATCATTTGCGAATACACCTCTGGTTATCAGGAATGTTTCTTAAGGTAAATAATGTTATCTCATCCGTATTTTTCAAAAATTTTTATACCGCTATATACATTCCTTATTCCCCGATACAAGCTAGGTGAACGTATTGGCACACGCTTTAGCTCTCATTTCAAAAGAAAACAAGAAGTACAGGGTTAACGTCATAGTAAATAGGTGCAAAGAGTGTGGCCTTTGCATTAATATTTGCCCGGTAAAGGTTCTGTCAAAGTCCGGCACATTCAACAAGAACGGTTATCGCCCACCGGAACCGGTTAATATTGAAAAATGCATTGGATGCCGGCTCTGCGAGTATAGTTGTCCAGATTTCGCAATATTCGTCGAGGTGATGGGGAAGTGAGAAAGGTATTCGCCTCGGGGAACATAGCTGTTGCAGAGGCCGCCATGACTGCGGGGTTGAAGTTCTACGCAGGCTATCCCATAACACCCAGTTCTGATTTAATGGAGTATCTTGCTGAGGAACTTCCTCGACGAGGAGGAGTTGTTATCCAGATGGAGGATGAGATAGCCTCAATAAACGCCATAATAGGGGCCTCCAACGCTGGTGTAAAATCCATGACGGCAACCTCTGGTCCTGGCTTATCATTGATGGCTGAAGGAATAGGACTCGCGGTGATAACCGAAACCCCGATCGTCATAGCCCACATTATGAGAGCGGGGCCGAGTACGGGCGTTCCAACTAAGACAACACAGTCAGATGTTTTTATGGTAAGGTGGCTCACGCACGGCGACTACATCATACCCTCATTCGCACCTTGGAGCGTTCAGGAGGCATTTGACCTTACCATAAAAGCTTTCAACACATCGGAAAAGCTTAGAACACCTGTTTTCATTCTCTCAGATGCGATACTCGCTCACGTATGGGAGCCACTGGTCGTTAAAGAACCTGGAGAGGTTGAAATAATCGAGAGGAAAACACCGAGGAGTAAGGAGGGTTACGTGCCCTACCTCCCCGACGAGGATTTGGTTCCCCCTATGGTGCCCTTCGGCAAAGGGTATAAGGTTCTTGTCGAATCCTTGGCTCACGATGAAAAAGGATACTATGCTCCCAACAACGAAAAATATAAACAGCTTGTTACTAGGTTGAACGCGAAGATTACTAGAAGTATCGACTGGCTGTTCGAGTATGAGGGATTCTTCCTCGACGATTCTGACATAGTTTTAGTGGCATACGGGTCTGTTGCGAGAACTGTTTTCGCTCTCGCTAAACAGTTGAGGAGTAGCGGGCTGAGAACAGGGCTGTTTCGGCCCAAAACCCTGTGGCCGCTTCACGAAAAAGTTATTAGGGAGAGGATTAAGGGGAGGAAGGTCATAGTGGTTGAGAACAATATTGGGAAACTAGCCCTGGATGTTGAGAGAATACTGCGTGATAAAGAGGTCTATAAAGCCCCTGTGCTTAACCTCGAATCTCCAACTCTAAAAGAGGTAAAGGAGGCGGTCACGCAATGGCTTTAACAATTAAGACGCATCCGTTAGATAGGCATCTAAGAACAGACAGAATCCCAACATTATACTGCCCGGGATGCGGCCTAGGTATAGGTTTAGGGGCCATGTTGCGCGGGCTTCAAAAAAGGATTAATGAGGGGTCGATTTATCCAGATAGCGTTGTCTGGGTCGGGGGTATTGGTTGCACGGCCCGTCTATCATTCTACGTCAATTACGATTCTGCTCATGTTCTTCATGGAAGAGCGATACCCTTCGCGGTTGGGGTAAAGCTTGCTAATCCTGAGCTAACAGTCATAGTGGTAGGCGGAGACGGGGACGTCGCCGGGATAGGCGGGAATCATTTATTGCATGCAGCGCGGAGGAACATAGACATTATCACGGTAATGTTCACAAACTTCGTCTACGCTATGACTGGGGGGCAGGTCGCACCTACTACTCCTCTCGGTGTTAGAACAACCACAACGCCGCACGGCAACCCGGAGCCCCCGTTAGATGTTGTTAAAGTTGTATCTTCTCTCAACGCTAACTACGTCGCGAGGGCTAGTATTACAACCCCTCACTACATCGAGCAATACTTCTACAAGGCGCTAGGGATGAGAGGGTTCAGGTTTATCGAGGTAGTGAGCACTTGTCCAGAGGTTTACGGGAGGCACATAGGTCTGAGAGACCCTGTGGAAATGTACAATGAGTTGAAAAAGAGGGTAATATATAAGCCTAGGCCAACTCTTGAAGAAGCCGCTATCAACTGGGAGAAAGGGGTCGTAATAGGAGAGTACATTGTTAGGGACAATCCAGGATTCATTGATTTCCTACGGGGTGGTAACAAGTGAAGAAGGAAATCCTAGTTATGGGCAGGGGTGGACAGGGAGTATTGTTAATGGGGAGGATAATCGGTTTAGCCGCAAGCAAGTATGCCAACCTCTACTCGGTTTCAACGGAGTCATACGCCAGCGAGACAAGAGGTGGGGAGAGCCGGGCTGAAGTGATAGTGGCGAGTGATGTTGCCGAGATAGACTACTTGAAGGTGCAGAAGCCCGACATCGCGGTTTTCATGTACCCGTTCAGGCTTGACTATTATTTGAAAATACTACGCCCGGAAACCTTGGTCTTCATCGATAATCTAATCGTTCCAGAGGAGAAATTCTCCAATTATAATTTGAAATCCCAGCCTTACAGTAGCATAGCAGAATCTATCGGTTCGCAAAGGGTTACAAACATGGTTATATTAGGACATATGTTGAAGGTTACAAGTCTAATGGAGATCAAGCATGTCCAAGAAGCTTTAAAGGAGATTGTCCCGGAGAAATGGTTAGAGTTAAATATAAAAGCCCTTGAGAAAGGCTACTCTCTCCCGCCTTAAAGCTTTCACACAACATCATGTCGAGTTTTTTCAAAACCAATGTTAAAGCTTATTAGTATTTAGCAACATGCGTTAAATTCTAGGGCCGGTAGCTCAGCTGGAAGAGCGCTGCCCTCGCACGGCAGAGGTCCCGGGTTCGAATCCCGGCCGGTCCATCTAATCTAACACATCTATAGATCCGTCCTTCATTATGAGGATTTTGATCTTCCTATCAGTTATCTTACCTCTTTGTCCTGCCTTGTACCTCAACATATCGTAAATAAGCGTGAAATTCGCCCTAAGTTTAACATTAACTTCATCGGCCTTTCTTAAGATAATTCCAGGGATGTCGACGAGATGGGTTCCCGGTTCAACAGTGACCACAGCGGCTGAGTTTAGCTCTTGATATAGTTTTAAGGTTTCTTTGGCGAGCCTTATTTTTTCTAGGGCAGCCTTCTCGAGCATTGATACATTGCTCCTTGAAGTGCCCAGGATTTTCGCTATTTGCGCCTGAGTATAGCCTTTAGACCGCAACTCTAGGATCCGATACTGTTTTTCAGTCAAGAGGCCGTACTTTTTCCCAGTCAAGCAACCCCCCTTTCACAATACTAAGCACTCATGAGAACGATGCCGAGTACTGCCATTAATATCCCAATGATCTGTGTTAGGCAAGTTTCTCACTTAGGATTAGAATTGATAATGCTAAAGTAATTATAGGGTAGACCGCGGTTACCGTGACAACAATACTGGCCTTACACTGTTCCAGTGCTTTAACCATGAACCAGTATCCGAGCGTTCCAAAGAATCCTGCCATAAGCGGATATTGCATATGCTTAAGGGGGTTGGCGTCGAAATCGTTCATCATAATCAGGGTTAAAATTGTCGCTGTCGCAAAAGACCCGATCGCGCTGAGGTAGTAAGTTGTTACTGTATTGTAGAAGTTATTCAAGTATTTTAAAATTACCCCCCAAACCCTCCATAGAATAAGAGAAATAACCGAGTAGAGGAGCCAGGCCTGCATCAAAACTCCCTCTTTTCTAAGCATATGGTTGGATTTTCTTTCTAAAATCCTCTGGGATTACTGGAAACCACTCATTAAACCCGGAGATTATTGCGAGATAAGTGTTAAGAGTTCTCGCTACAAGCCTCATGAAATACGGTTTGCCATACAGGGTTATTTCCTCGTTGAAAAGGGCGAGGAGTATGCTCAATGCGTGAGGATCAATCATATTGGGCTGAACAGTTATCTGACAATCTATGCACACGCTCAACGCTTTTCCCAAAATGTTAGAGATGACTTTCAACCTCTCAGCCTGTTTCAATTTATCGAGCTCCCTCCTGTGATCCGGGGATATCCCTATCCCTAGCACGATCAAAACCCGGTCTGGCTTATCAGCAGGGCTTATTATTTTGAAGTTGATACTTGGTTGACCAGGCGTGAAAACATCCAGCCCCCATAATATCTTAGCCTCCGGAGGGGCTTCAAGCCTTCTGATAGTGAATGATTCCTCAACAAGCCACTCGCTAATCAATTCGTAGGCGTTACTAGACAATCTTACCCACCATTTAGGATTTATTTACACTGATCTTATAAAAAGTCAAAAACATAAGTTACTCGTATCTCAAGGCCACGGCCGGCGGTATTTTCATAGCCCTATAAGCAGGGAACGCCGCGCCGGCGATTCCGACGAGGATCGTTAAGATGGCTGTCCTTATGAAAAGAATTGGTGATAGGTCGGGCGATGCTTCAATCCTTATGGCAAAACGCAATCCAGTTATTGTTAACCCATACTTTGAGAGTAAGTGGGCGCCTACAACTCCGAAAGCACTCCCCACAACCACTCCTATCAAGCTCATTAGAATTCCTTCCATGATTATTAAAAGGAGGACTTGCCGATCCTTGAAGCCCAAAGCCTTCATCACGCCTATCTCCCTTGTTCTCTCGATCACGCTTGTAATCATTGTTGAAGCGGTTCCCGCTATTGCTACAGCGAAGGCTGACAGCGTGGCGGCGAAAGTTATGAAGTCAACCGTATTTATAATGCTCATCGCTATTCGAGCTATGGCGAGAAACGAAATCACGTCTACGTGTCCACCGTAGATTTCAATTATTTTCGCGGTTACGTGGTCGACTTGGGACGGATTCTCAGCTAAAATCAAAATGCCTGTCCAATCCTTGATTCCCAGCATTCTCTGAATGGTTTCTATTGGGGTGAATATGGTCTGATCAGGGTTAAGGAAGGCAGCGCCCCCGTATTTCTCCAATATTGCTGCAACAGCCACGTTTAATCTTTTGACTTTTATTCTCCCTCCTTCCCCGATCTGATATACTGTTACAGTGATAACGTCACCGATGTCGTACTGCCTTGCCCCCGACGTATCAAAAGCGATCGAGTAACCTATCATTGCTTTTCCAATATCCGTTTCCAACGGAGGATAACCTTCTTTTACCTGAAGACTTATCATTGCTTGCAAAAGAAAGTTAGAATCCACGCCGTATATGAAAACAGCCTTTCTCTCTCCTCCTATTGTTATTTCGCCTTGGGTGGAGTAGAATGGTGTTGCATCCACGACTCCTTCAATAGACTTGAGCAATTCCAAGTCATCCTGCGTGAGCTTGTAATTTTGTCTATGCATTACAACGATCATGTTTTGACCAAGGCCAAGTATGCTTTGAACAATGTAGTTCCCATATCCGCTGGTAACGCTAGAAATTGTTATAAGGGCCAGCGGTCCTATTGCTATTCCTATGATGGTTAAAACCGCTCTCACCTTTCTCTCGGAAAGGGTCTTCGTGCTCAGCTTTATCATGTCGACTAAGCGCATTAGCGCTCGACCACGGTGATTTTGTATTTGCTAATTAGACGGTGAATTGACATGAAGACCCCTATTAAGAACAAGCTTACGATTGCGATTACCGCGATGTAGGAAACCTCTGTTGTAGGCTGGGGTGTTGTGTGCGGTGGAGATGGCTGTAAGATTGAAACCGGTATTTCCTTGGAAATAGAGTATTCGGTGTTGAAGCTATCCCTATATGATACAACGATCATGCATTCTTCGCTTGCGTATTCAATATTTTTAAGCTCAAGCCTGAATGGTGATTGCGAGCCAGGGTCTAGATCACCCATTAGAGTCTTAGTCTCTTTACCCCCATATTTTAAGGTCACTACTACGCTTCGAGCCTGAGACACTCCAGTATTGTATAGTAATCCGTTAACCGTTAGCACTCCATTTGAATACCTGGCATTTGTTTCCTCAGCTATCTGTAACTCTATGAAGGGCTTTATGACCGCTGCCACGGTGTTGTTGATCATTCTTACGTAGCCGGAGGAATCCTTGTAGATTAAAGTGGCTGTGAATGCTGTTGAAAGAGAGGTTGCTGAGACACCAGCTCCAATGCTGATTGAGACGGGGTTGTACACGACTTCATACCTAACAACCTGCTTAGAGTTCCCCGGTAGAACTGGGACATACTTTACATTTCCTTGCGGTATCGCATTCCCAGTCAAGGGTGCGAGGACAACGTATAGCTCGTATGCATCAAATACCGAGGGGTTATTAATTTCAAGCTCGAACAAACCGGTTCCGTTGTCGAAAACTATTAAGGGTCTTGTAGTGTTGACTTCCAACACTATAGGGCTTCCTCTTACGACGAGCGGAAGGCTCACGGGTGCGTGAAATATTGAGCCCCAGTGGTCCACGAAGTCGATGGTACCATTAATCTCTATCTTATCGGGTATCATTGACTCAATGTTTAGGTTGAGAAGGAACACGATGATATCTCCCTTAGTGTAGGAAGAGGGGGATGCCGGCAAGCTCGGGCCTTGCGGAATGTTTCCATACAGGTATGGAATCAGTTGCGCGAGCTGAGGAGCGGCTGAAAATCCCCCAGGCAACGTGCTCGCGGGAGCGTTTGTAAAGGCTTCCCCTGTTGAAGCGTCGGTAACTCCTGGCGGTAGTTTTAATTTCAGCACAGGGTTTGTCATTAAGGGAATGTCGTTATTTCTGAACACTAGGAAATACTTGACTCCTTTAGAGGGCGGTGAAGGCTCGCCCGACAGCCATCCATAGCCGAGTAGGGTGAAGGCTGAAGAGAGATCTTGCACGACTATTTCAACAGGATATGCTATGGTTTTTCTAACTCCTCCTCCCGCGGTTTGCAGATAATAATGCACTTTCAAAAGCCCACTGTAGACTCCAGGTGTTAGACTCGATGATATATCAAGCGGAATGCTGTAAGAGAGTGTCTGGAGGCTTTGAACAGGGCCTGGCACGTAAATTCTCTGCGAGTATCCCTGCGAAATCTTGAAGCCCTCAGGCACCTGTATCTCCAACCATAGCGAGTATACCGGATACGCTTCAAGGTTTACTATTGAGAAGTAGTACAGTGCTTTCTCAGATCCGGGATATGCTGGATAATTATTCGACCACCTGTGTTCTGCAAGCACAACTCCCTCTCCGGCTGGATAATTATATAGTGTTAAGGATATGGTTTTGGAGAATTCAAAGAAAACTGCGGTGTTAAAGGCATTCACGTAGTAACTTGTGTTCACTACAAATTTTTTCTCACCGGGCAGCGAGTTAGACAGGTTAACGTAGAATACTGCGTTGCAAATGCCTCCAGGGCTTATGGCGGGACTACAGTATGACCTAGTGTTCAGGACATATACATCTCTATCCACGGCCTCAAGCGATACTATAACGTTGCTGACGCTGAATGGGCCCGGGTTTTGAAGTGTAATAGTTACTGGTGCTCGCGAGTTACCGGGGTAAACGTAGATAGGGGTTCCATCGCCCCAGTAGTACTCTAGGATGCGCAACTCCGGAGCGTATTGGGGTAAATCGTTTGGATCGTTCACGGTTATTTTCAAGATGTATTTAAATGATAAGAGAGCAGTAGAGCCGTCCCTATTGATTAAGATTCCTTGCAAAGTAAGCTCTGCGGAATACTCACCTGGCTGAGCCAGCGATGATATCGTGATCCCGGAGAAAGCTATTTCCGAGACAGAGTAGGCGTTGACTACGGCGTTGTAAACTGTTACTTTTTGCGGATAGAATACGCTTGGAAGGGTTAACGTCGAAATAGTATCCCTTAAAGTGAAAGAGTTTAAATTGAGGATTGACACTATGAGAGTGTTCCCGGTGGATGAGGGGTAAGCGTTTGAAGAAGACCATTCCACGTTCAATACGTGGACTGAAAGCTCCTTCACCGTTACAGGTATGTAAATCGTGAAGTTAATAGTTGCTGGATACAAAGCGCCCTCTCTTGTGACTTGAACGTTTAGATTAAGAAGCAGTATAACACCGTCAGCTCCCTCATCAATGGAGACCCCGTCTATAACGAGTGAATAAGTATCTAAATAGTTTAAAACGGAATTCAATTCGCCAAGCTTTACCCTGCTCCCGTTCGGGAAGAACCCGTTCAGTATTTCAGCCCGGTAATAAATCAGATTTATGACTCCGGGCTCGATGGATTGTAAAGTCACGTATGCGTTCGTATTATTTAACCCGCTTAAAACCACCTCAGCAGTTAACCCGTAATCCAGTATTTGCATGTTTACACTTGGTTGGCTGAAAATTGCCACGCTCGCTTGTACATAGGTGTTGGAAGCGTATCTGACGCCATCGCTCGTGACCAATGTAGCGCTCAGTTCTATGAAAACAGTATGTTCCCCAGGCTGAGCGGAGGGACTTATCGTTAAGCCTTGTACATAGATGGTTGCAGAATCACCGGGCTGTATCCCCCCTAGGGTGATATTAGCGGTGGAGGGAGTTATCACCTCTGGCAGGTGGACTGTCGCACTCAGTATTAATATGGCAGTGTCTCCAATGTTTCTGAGCTTCACAACTAAACCGATATTGCTAGCCCCTGGGGATGCGTAGGGAGTTAAATACGCATTCTCCACTGCTATCTCTAAAGGAGGGGGCTCAGCGATTTCAACGTTCAAAGGTAGCAGGGAGTATTGAACGCCTCCTTCAACAGTGAAGTAAGTGATGTTTAACATCATAGAGTAGAAACCAGGCAGGGCGTTTCTGTCAACGTCGACGTTGAATACAAACCTCACTAATTCCCCAGGGCTCACCCGAGTGAGGGGTCTATTCTCGCCATCGAGGCCTGTTGAACACTTGTTTGGAATAGTAAACGAGTCCGGTATCCCGATTAGGCAACCGAGGGGGGATGTGGCATTGGATGCCCCAGTATATCTCGCTTCCACTAAAAGCTTGGCGCCCCTGCTACCCGGGTAAACTGGTGTGTTGGCTGAAGATGTGAAAGAAACGTTTTCAATAACCCATTCTCGCGTGTCACCAGCAAAGATAAGCGTGTTGAAAATTGAGAATAAAATCAGAGCGTTTAGTAAAGTCGCAACCAAGCTTTTCCTCACGAGTTTTCACCCCTGAACAGTGTGTAAAATACACTTATCTTTATCAGGCTCCTCTACGGACATGATTGACCCATCTCTCACGATAAAAACCTTACGCGTACAGTTAGCAATCTCGGGATCATGCGTCACCACGCACAAGGCGATCCCCGATTCGTTAAGCTTCAGGAAGGTTTCAATTACAAGCCTGGCGCTTCTCCTGTCAAGGTTTCCTGTCGGCTCATCAGCCAGGATTAGCTCCGGGCTTCCCACAAGTGCTCGCGCGATAGCAACCCTTTGTTGCTGACCACCGCTGAGCTGGCTGGGTCTTTTGCGGAGCCATGACTCATCGCCTCCAGCAAGCCTTAGGGCCTCAACAGCCTTCTTCACCCTAATATTTCTCGGCACCCCCCTAGCTATCAAAGGTAGTTCAATATTTTCCAGGACTGTCAGCCTATTTATCAGATTAAACTGTTGGAAAACAAAACCTATTTTTCTATTTCTTATGTCAGCTATTTGATTGCTGGTGAGTCTTGTAACATCAACTCCTTCAACTAAAATGTTGCCTTCAGTAGGCTTGTCTAGAAGGCCGATCATGTTTAATAGAGTTGTCTTACCTGATCCGCTTGGACCCATTATTGAGAGCAGGTCACCCTTGTTGATGCTCATGCTTACTCCTTTAAGAGCCACGGTTTCAACACTTCCGACTCTGTAGACTTTCTTAACGTTAATGAGCTTAATTATTTCGCCCATTCCAAACCCTCAATCCATTGAAATGTATTTTAAGATATGTTTTTAAACATATTTTAAAACATAAATATCCGGTTAGGAAACGTGATAAAAACCCCTCTCAAGAAGTATTTAAGGCTTAAAATCTTGGAGGAATTATCGATTGGAGATAAGCATGGGTACGCGTTGGCAAAGGAGATTTTCAACACTACTGGATTGAAGCCCAATACAAGCCTACTCTACCCGTTATTAAAAGTGCTTGAGAGGGAGGGACTTATTTCTTCGAGAAAGGAGGTTTACGGTTCCCGTTTGAAGAAAGTCTACACTATTACTGAAAAAGGCATAGAATACTTGAAAACAAACAACTCTGTAATGGACGAGCTCAGACTGTTTGAAAAAAGGATGAGGGAAATGAAGGAGCTTGGGATTCCCGAATTACTAATGCGTTTGAAAAATATCTATGAAAACCTTGACAAGCTCGGAGAGAAGGAGAAGCATATTCTAAGAGACATTATCCGCTCGTTTCACATTCAATTAAAAAACGTTTTGAGTGAAGTTTATTGAGAGACATGATTGTTGTTAAAAACCTCGTGAAAAAGTCAAGGACGTGACGGCCTTAAACGATGTTTACTCTACCGTGAAGAAAGGGGGAATATTCGGATCACTGGGTTCAAACAGGGCTAGTAAAACCACCATTATTCACATAAAAACAACACTTTTGAAGCCGACAACTGGAAAGGTAGTTGTTAGCGATATAGTCGTCTCAGAAAAACCACAGCTCGGAAGGGAAAGATTGGAATAGTGTTTCAAGACCCAAGTCTTGACAACCAGCTCACGGCTTACGATAACCTGTATATACATGGTAAGTTATACGGTATTGATAAGAGTGTGTTGGGGAGAGATAAACGGTCTCCTCGAGCTAGTGGAGTTAAGAGATTTCAAGGATAAGCAGGTAAGACTCTTCAGCGGAGGAATGAGGAGAAGGCTTGAAATCGCAAGAAGTTTGCTTCGCGAGCCGGAAGTGCTCATATTATATGAACCTACGATCGGATTAGATCCTCAGTCGAGGAATAAGGTATGGGAGTATCTTAGGAAAATAAGAAAAGAATACAATATGACAATCTTACTCACCACTCACTACATGGATAAGGCCTAGGAATTAGCCAATAGGATACATGGTAAGATCGTAGCAACGGTTTCTCTGAAGAATTAAAGTAAATGCTGGGACGGGTTGTAATCTTGTTGAGGTTCACAGGAGACCCGCAAGGCTTCCACAGGAAGCTGAGTTTCGTCAAAGATTTCAAGCTAACCAATGATGGTGGAATGGAACTTTTAGTGGACAACGCGTCGAGATGCATACTAGAGATCTCGGGGTGGCAGACCATAACGGCGTTGAGATACTTGAGATAAACTATGGGAGACCAACTCTCAATGATGTTTTCTTACATTTAACAGGAATAGAGTTAAGGGATAAATTGGAGGAAACAGCGCCCCTCCCCCCGAGGAGAGGTTTTAGGTGGTGAGGATGGAATGAACAGAGAGTTCGACGCATTCTTAGGAATGAATGAGTTATGGGTGGCTTAAAAGATGGGTTAGTTCTAGGTCCCGAATAGTTTCCGTAATACTGTAGCCGTTTTTCTGGCTCTTCTCCATAGGACTTGGCTTCGGCATTGTTGTCAGCGGAAACATAAACATCCCCTTTGATAATTTACCAATACCAGTAAACACTACACTAAACATCCAATAATACCTCAACAAATTATTCGACAGAGTCGTCTACACAACCTTCATAGTTGGCGGCCTTGTGGTGATAACGGCCTTTATTGGAAGCTTCATATCGGGAGTAAGTGTTATATGGGATAAGCAAGTTGGATTTCTCATGGAAAGCCTCGTCGTCCTGCGTCGAGAAAGATCGTAGTCATCGGAAGGATTGTTGGAGACTCTATTGTTAGCACTATACAAGCATTAGTTGTGATCGCTGTATCACTACTATTTGCATGCGGGTTAAAACTTGTTAACGCTCCTATCGGACAACTCTACATCTTCATTACTGCCATCGGTTTCACGAGTCTAGGGGTAGCGGTCTCATTGAAATTCAGCAGTATTAAGGATTTCCAAGTGATCGTAAACTTGCTAACTATGCCTTTAACGTTTCTCAGCGGAGTTTTCTACCCCTTGACACGACGGCCCGAGTGGATGCGGGCCGTCTCTAGGCTAAACCCGTTAACATACTGCCTGCATGGAGTGAGATACTGGCTCGCAGGGGCCGATGTCGGGTTAGATCACATGAATTGGTATATTGACCTGTTAGCAGCCGGGTTGTTCGAGAAGACAACTATTGAGGATCGAAATTGAAAAATCAATAAGGGTAGATGACTCCGACTAAGAGTAAACCCAAGAATCTTTTACCAGTGATATATTTGACTTGAACACCTCTCTCTTGGAGCCTCTTATCAAACTCTATTGGATTAATATTCCACGGATTAATAGTGTCGGATGCTATGATGAAGTTTACGTTTAATCCGAAGCTGGGGATCCAGGTCCAGTATTCGCCTATCAAACCAAAGTTTCTACTCAGACTCGTTAACACGTATTTGTACTCGTCAGGGTAGAAGTAGCTACTCCCGGCTTGAGTGACTAGTACGCTGTTATCTGCCATTATTTTTTTCACTTGTGAATAGAACTCGCTACTGTAGAGTGCTTTAGCTGTTTCCCCCGCATATGGATCCGTTAAATCCATTATCACCACTTCGAAATACTTCTGAGGAGCTTTCCTCACATACTCGAATCCATCCATTATTATGACTTTGCTCCTGGGGTCGTCGAAGCTTCCCCTGTGCATATGCTCTAAATACTTCTTTGAAAACACTACGACTTTTTCATCAATATCAACCATAACGGCCTCTTCCACGGTCTTGTGTTTTAAAACCTCTCTAAGAGTAGCACCTTCCCCTCCACCGATAATTAGAACTCTCTTCGGGTTTGGATGTAAGGTCATCGCGGGTTGCACAAGCAATTCGTGATAGAGGTGCTCATCTGTTTCGGTGCTTTGCACATAGTTGTCTATGATTAATGACTTTCCAAATCCTTCCAGATCAGCAAAAGCTATCTCCTGGTACGGCGTTCTCTCTAAGGCTAAGACCCGCTTAATCTTGAATAAACACTTAAGGCTTTTCCCAGCAGGCTCTATCAAGTAAAACCCTTCCTCGCTCATTAAGCCTCACCCGTGAGCTCCAAAAACTCTTTCATGAGTTTGTCGCCACTGCTTGTCCCAATCCTACTAGCACCTGCTTCAATAAGTGCGAGAGCATCCAATGCATGCCTAATTCCTCCTGAAGCCTTCACCTTAATCCTGCCTTGCGAGGCCCTGTATAGAAGTGCTACATCGTGAACAGTTGCACCACCTCCTAGGAAACCAGTGTTTGTTTTAACGAAGTCAGCGCCCGCTGACGAGACAAGCTCAACAGCTTTTATCTTCTCGGAATCGTCTAAAAGCGTGGTTTCTATTATCACCTTAACCGATTCAACTCCTTTCTTCTTCGCCTCCGCGACCACAGTGGATATGTCCTCCAACACCCTCGCGTATTCCCTGCTTTTGAATAATGAAATATTCATTACCATATCTACTTCAGAAGCTCCTGAAGAGGCCGCTTCAACAGCTTCGAAAACTTTCACCTTTGTAGAAGTGTTGCCGAGTGGAAACCCTACTACGACACCATATTTTATCGTCTTACCGGCTATCTCTAAGGCTTTGTCGAGAAGAGAAAGAGGTAACATTAACAGCTTAAACCCGTGCTCTCTGACGTCGTTGATATATTTTTCAAGGATCTTGTAGTCTGCATCAGGCTTTAGCAACGTGTGATCAATCATTGAGGCAAATTCTGTGGGAGTTATAGACTCAATTCTCCCATTATAGAATCCTTTCATTCCACATCCCTGTATATTTAAACAACATGAGCTTTTAATCATCATTAGTTGGTTAAAACCTGTAAATGACTATAAGTGATTTAAAAAAAACTAATGATGAGAAGTCTTCACCTTCTCCGCGTATTTCTCAGGAGTTAGCAACGAATCATACTCTCCAGGATTCTCAACTCTGATTTTGAAAACCCAGCCCTCCCCGTAAGGGTCTTTATTGACGAGTTCAGGATTGCCTGCTAATTTTTCATTGACTTCAACGACTTCCCCGGTGAGAGGAGAGTAATAAGAGCTTGATGCTTTGATCGAATCTACAACCCCCAATTCCTCTCCTTTCCTCACTTTTCGGCCAACTTCTGGGAGCTCTATTGAAACAATGTCTTTAAGCTCTTTCTGAGCGTAATCTGTTAGCCCGACAATAGCCACGCTTCCCTCAAGCTTTGCCCATTCATCCGTTTCCGTGTATCTTCGATCCTTCTTCACAATATACTTCTTAGACTTCAACTCAACAACAGTGCCCTCGCTCAAAGCCCATCCCCTCAATATCTTTAATGCTCATGTATGTTAAAAAGCCTCTGCATGTAGCATGATTTTCAACAAACGTACTTCGTCCTCACGGGTAATTTTGAAGCCGTATTGAACCTCCATGAAGTTCTTCCTAAACTCTGAAACCGTCTTGGCAACCTCCTTTGGGTCTTTTTTATCTATGACAACCATTCTCATGAATTTCGCAATCTCCTTCATCTCATCCTTCTTCATACCCCACCTAGTGATCTCCTGCGTCCCTATCCTCAAACCACTCGGATCCTTTACATCCTCTGGCCTGTCATACGGGAGCATGTTTTTGTTAACTATAATGTTCGCTTCTTCAAGCATCTTCGCTATCTTAGTCCCTCTCCCAAGCTCGGCTACATCAACTATCACCTGGTGGCTTGAAGTGTAGCCTTTGCTCTCCATTACAACTTTAAATCCTTCAGTAGCTAACTGTGCCGCTAATTCCTTAGCGTTAGCGACTATTTGCCTGGCGTAGTCCTCGCCCCAAAGCTTCATCTCAATCCCGGTTACCGCCATGGCGGCTAACCTGTGGAGATGGTGGTTGGAGACAAACATTGGGAACACAACCTTCCCCATTTCTTTATAATCCTCTTCCAACCTAGTCGCGAATAATCCGCCTTGAGGTCCTGGGAAGGTTTTGTGTGTGGAAGAAGTGATTACGTCAGCGCCCAGCTTCAGCGGGTTCTCCCATACTTTCCCTACTACTAGACCCAGGACGTGGGCAACGTCGTGGATTACTTTGGCTCCGACGGCGTGAGCCGCCTCGGCAATCTCCTTGGTTGGATGCGGGAATATGTAAAGCGAGCCTCCGAGGGTAACTATCTTCGGCTTAACCTCTTCGATCATTTTAACAGCCTCGTCGACATCAATATTCCACTCTTCAAGGCTGAAGGGGAGCTCAATCTGCTCAACACCCAACGCCCCAAGGGTCCCAAACCTTGTATGGCTTACATGCGCACCGGCTTGAACAGGGGCCACACAAGCCTTGTCTCCAGGTCTCGTGAAAGTCCTGAATGCGGTAGCGTTCGCGGTTGTTCCGCTTATGGGTCTCAGGTCAACGTACTTTGTTTCAAGAAGCTCGCCCACTATCTCCATAGCCTTAACTTCGAGCGCATCCACGTACTGAAGACCCTGGTAGAACCTCTTGTAGGGCTTGCCTTCTGCGTACCGGTGCATCATGTCATTCATGTAGGCTAGCATTGCTAGAGGGGACATCACGTTCTCACTCGCGATCATGTTTAAGCAATGTCTCTTTCTCCACACGGTATGGTTAACTGTTAGATCAATCACTTCCTTCAGCGATGGGTAATGTTGGAGTAGAGTGTCCAGCCCTATCTCCTCTCCGAACTCGTAAGTCATGAGCTACACACCAAGAAAAATAATGGTTTAGATATTAATAAAACATTATAGCATGGGTTCTTCTACTTTTTAATAAAGGGAAAGTCCGCGATTTTAGCACTATACTTCTTATCTCTTACCAGTACCTCTAACTCCTCTCCTAAAACAGCATACCTCGAGTCAGCATATGCCATCGCTACTGCCCTATTTAAGATTGGCGAAAAAGTTCCACTAGTAATCCATCCTACCTGGACGTCTTCAGAGTAAACCGGCATCCCTGTCCTCGGGACAAGCCTTCCCGCTTCCTTGCCAAACTTCAACCCTACTCTAACCCATCTAACCCCTTCCCTCTTACACGCTCTTAATGCCTCCTCGCCGACGAACCCTTTTTTCTCCCAGGTTATCGCGCCCAGGCCGTAGCGCAAGGAGAGCGCGCAGGGGAATTTCAACGGGTCTTCTCCATACTCGTGATCCCCTAGGACAAACCCCATTTCAATCCTCAAGGTATCTCTAGCGATTAGCCCCGCTGGCTTTGCACCATTAGCGATGAGTTTCTCCACTATACTTTTAATCTCGTGATGACCGCCCCATATTTCGAAACCGTCTTCCCCTGTCCAACCGCTCCTGCTTACTAGGAGAGTTTTGACCTCCCCAATGTTTTCCCCTATTCTAAACTCGAGGGTTTTCAGGTCGGTTGCCCATTTAGCACCAATTCTCTCCATTAACTCGGCAGCCCTAGGTCCCTGGACAGCCAGCATTGAAGTATCTAACGTTATATCTGTAATCTCAACCTTGAATTTCTTCTCCGCTATCACACTCTTAATGTAGTTGACCATCTTCTCCCTGGCGAGCGCGTTAGTGACTAGGTACCATTCTTCGTCGCTAATCTTGTAGAGCATTTCGTCATCCTTAACCCTGGCCCATTGATTTAGGGCAAGAGTGGGGCCGCTCATCCAGGAAGGCTTTGTTTTTGAAACATCTTTAGTGTACAAGTATTGCGCTAAAGGTAGTACGTCCGGCCCCCGTAGTACAATCCTGCCCATGTGGGATACGTCGAAAACACCTACATTATTTCTCACATTAACGTGTTCTTCAATAGCGTTGGTATACCTGTAAGGGACTTCCCAATCCCCGAATAATCCTGTTTCAGCACCGAGTTTTTCAATATAGTACTCTAACAACGCGATCTTGGGCAAGCTCATCGCCAATATAATATTAAGCCTCGCATAGAAAATAAACCCTACCGCCCTTAGTTTAAATAAGAGTAGTTACAGATTAAAAACTGGTGTAGTCATGTCTACGCATCCATGGATACCCAATTCTTCCAATGAAACCGTTAAGAAGATGTTAGAGGCTATAGGAATTTCCAGCGTTGAGCAATTGTTTAAGGATATTCCTCCCGAGGCGAGAGTAAGCCAAGAAAAATGGATGAGTCTTGAAATAGGTAAAGGACGTATGCTTTCTGAACTGGATGCTAAGAGAATTATTGAGGAAAAGCTGTCGAAGAACAAAATCTTTAACCCACCGCCCTACATGGGAGGAGGCGTCTATCCCCACTATGTCCCGCCACTGGTTAAATACATATTGTCGAGGGGCGAGTTCTTAACAGCTTACACTCCTTATCAAGCGGAGATCTCTCAGGGCTTAATGCAGGCAATCTTCGAGTATCAGAGCTTGATGGCTGAGTTACTCCAGATGGAGGTTGTGAACGCTTCAATGTATGACTGGGCGTCAGCTATCGCCGAGGCCTTGTTAATGAGTGTGAGAGTGAAAAAAGGGCGGAGAAAGGTAGTAGTGCCCTACAATGTCAACCCCTTTCACCTCAAAGTAATTGAGACGTACTTATGGCCCCAGGGAGTGAGGATTGAAAGGGTACGCTACGACCGAGAAAAAGGCTCTATTGACATTGAAGATTTGAAGAGCAAAGTAGATTCCGACACCGCAGGCGTTTACTTACAGTACCCGAATTTCTTCGGAGTGATTGAAAACGCAAAAACAGTTGGCGAGATTGTTCGAGAGAAAGGCGCGCTTTACATCACAGGCGTCTACCCCGTGAGCCTTGGGTTGTTAAAGGCCCCCGGCGAGGTGGGCGCCGACATCGCGGTGGGTGATGGTCAACCCTTCGGCCTCGGATTAAGTTACGGGGGACCCTACCTCGGCATTTTCGCGGTAAGATATGACCAAAACCTAATAAGGCAGATGCCCGGGAGGATTATTGGATTAACCACGACTCAGGAGGGGGACCAGAGAGCTTTCGCAATGATTCTCCAAGCTCGCGAGCAACACATTAAGAGGGAAAAGGCGACATCGAACATCTGTACTAATGAAGCGCTGGTTGCTATCGGAGTAGCAGTATATCTATCGTTGCTTGGTAAGACCGGTTTGAGAAAACTCGCCGAGCTCAATTACTACAGAGCGCATTACGCTGCTTCAAGGTTTAGTGAAATCGGGTTGAACAGAGTTTTCAGCGGTGAATTCTTTAACGAGTTCGCGGTATCGTTAAACGGGTTTGGAAAAACCTATAGAGAAGTGCATGGGAAACTACTGGATAGGGGCGTTCACGGAGGCCTCTACATAGGACACCTATATCCGGAGCTGGGCGAGGCATCGCTATGGGCTTTCACGGAGCTACACTTTAAAACCGATATAGATATGCTAGTTGATCTTCTCAAAGAGATTCTTACAGGAGGTGGGTGAGATGTTCAGGCAGGCTAAATGGTCCGAACCTCTAATCTTTGAGTTAAGCGTTGAAGGGAGAAGAGGCTTCCTAGTTCCTGAGCCTGAGAGAGAAATTAAGGAAAAGGTCGGTTCGATAAGGCTGAGCGAGGACATGGCTAGGACAACCGATCCAGACCTCCCAGAGCTAAGTGAGGTAGACGTTATAAGGCATTTCACCCGGTTAACCGAGATGGCCTATGGAGTCGATAACGGACCGGTACCCCTCGGCTCATGCACTATGAAGTATAATCCCAGAATAGCCTGGGAGGTGGCGAGCGATCCTAGAATACTCGGGCTCCACCCCTTACAGGATGAGGATACAGTGCAGGGGTTGCTGGAGATGATCTATGAGATGCAGAAATGGCTCGCTAACATCACAGGGATGGACTACTGTAGTCTACATCCAGCCGCAGGAGCCCATGGCGAGCTGGCAGGAATACTGCTGATTAGAAAATACCATGAGCTGAAGGGTCAGATAGATAAGAAGACGGAGATAATTGTGCCGGACTCGGCTCACGGGACAAACCCTGCGAGCGCAGTCATGGGCGGGTTTAAAGTGGTCGAGATCCCGTCTAACAGCGATGGCAACGTTGACTTGGAGGCCCTAAAAAGCGTTGTCGGCGAGTCAACAGCAGGCTTGATGATTACGAATCCCAGCACTTTAGGCTTGTTCGAAGAGAATATTCTGGAGATAGCACGGTTAATTCACAGCGTAGACGGGTTACTATATTATGACGGAGCAAACTTGAACGGGATAATGGGTTACGCTAGACCAGGAGATATGGGATTCGACATTGCTCACTTAAATGTCCACAAGACGTTCGGAGCCCCGCACGGGGGCGGTGGACCCGGGGCGGGACCAGTATGCGTCAAAGATAGAGTTGTTGATGCTGAGAAAAACATCAGGCTAGGCGACCTACTTCCAGGCTATTATGTCATCTACGATGAGAAGACCGGGAAATACAGGTTGAAAGCTCCTGGCGAGAATAGCATAGGGTTCTTGAAAGCATTCTTCGGCAACATCACGCCGTTAATCTGGGGCTACACATACATATTGATGATGGGTAATGAGGGATTGAAGAAGGTTACAGAGCTTGCAGTGTTAAACACAAACTACTTCATTAAGCTAATGGAGAACGTGAAAGGGTATGAGATTCCATACGGAAAAGGCAGGTTCAGAAAGCACGAAGTGGTGTTGAGCGCTCAGCCCATGACGGAGGAGTTAGGTGTTACAGCCGAGGATGTAGCAAAGGGTTTGCTGGACGCAGGCTTCTACGCTCCGACAGTATACTTCCCGCTAATTGTGAAGGAGGCCTTGATGACAGAGTTCACTGAGACTGAAACCATTGAGAACATTGAGAAATATGCTGAAAGATTGAAGGAAATCAGCGGAATAGCGTATCAAGACCCCAAGGAGCCGAAGAAATGGCCGGTCAACACCCCTGTAGGGAGAATAGACTTGGTGAAAGCTAATCACCCATCCACGGTTACCCCTACGTGGAGACTTCATTTGAAAAGGGTGAGGGGAGAGATTAAATGAAATACGACGTGGTAATCATCGGGTCTGGAACAGGGGGGTATCCCGGGGCAGTATATCTGGCTCAGCGCGGGTTCAAAGTAGCAGTGGTTGAGGAGAAGCTGATAGGGGGAGAGTGCACAAACTGGGGATGCGTCCCGAGCAAAGCATTATATCAAGTGGCCGAAGCGGTTAGGGTTGTCGAAAAAGTAAAAGGACAAGCAAGCTATAAATGGGAAGATGTTGTCGACTGGGCTAAAAGCATTGTTGAGGAAACGAGAGAAGGGATAAAGTATCTCCTAGAAGCAAGCGGTGTCGAGGTTTTAAGCGGGAAAGGGGTTTTAAAAAATCCTCACCAAGTCACTGTTTCCGAGGATGGGTCTAAGAGGGAAGTGGAAGCTGATAAGGTCATATTGGCGCCTGGCACAGATCCCTCGCAACTGCCCCATGTAAAATTCGACGGGGAAGGCATCCTCAGCAATAGGGAAGCGCTCTTCATGAGGGAGAAACCCTCCAGTATCCTCGTTGTCGGGGGAGGAGTAATAGGGGTTGAAATGGCGAACGTATTCTCCAAAAACGGTGCAGAGGTAACGATTGTTGAGATAATGGATCATATACTACCGTTCACAGATAAGGATGTTGCTCAAGCACTAAAGACCTATCTAGCAGGCAACGGGGTGAAGGTGAGGGAAAAGACTAGTGTCGAGAATGTTGAGAAATCCGGGGGCAAGTACAACGTGAAACTGTCTAACGGGGAGATTTTGACGGTTGACAAAGTTTTGATAGCGACAGGAAGAACCCCCAAGACCAAGGGTGTTGGCTTGGAGGAGACGGGCATTTCCTTGGACAGTAAAGGATACGTGATCGTGAATGATGAATGCAGGACAAACGTTGAAAACATTTATGCAACCGGTGACGTCATCGGCGGCCCACAGCTGGCTCACAAGGCAATACTAGAGAGCGTCGCGGTGGCGAAGAAAATAGCTGGAAAGGAGACTTTTAAGCCAGACTATCATCTCGTTCCAATAACTATTTTCACAGGGCTGGAAGTGGCCAGCGTTGGATATACCGAGAGGGAGTTGTCAACGATGGGTGTTAAATACGTTAAAGTCAAACTACCTATTTACTACTTGGCCGCCGTGAAAATAAAAGGTGGTAGAAACTCCTTTGTCAAAATACTATTGGACGAGAAAAGCGAGAAAGTCTTCGGCATCCAAGTAGTCTCGCCTAATGCTTCCGAAGTTATATCCGCATATCTCCCCCTTTACCTCGGGAGGCTTTCCTTTAAGGAGGCAACCTCAGTTCCGTATCCTCATTTAACTGTTGCAGAGTCTCTTAGAGATGTTGCGGAATACTTACTGGGAGAGCCTGTTCATTTTATCAGGAAATAAGTTTTTTACAATCTATTTCTCAATCATTAATGGTGAGGTCTTTGCTGGGTTATTTAAACGTTGCGGATAAATTATTGAGCAAATGTGAGAAAGGGAATTACTGCTTCTGGGCTCCAACAGGACTAATACAACCTTACGAGGCTAGCACTGTCTACGGTTTTGACTGCTTCTTCTTCAAGTTTTTAAAAAACCCGATCATGGGTGATAGGCTGTTGTTATCGTTCAAACTTCCTATTTCAACATTGAACGACATTTTGCTAACGCATCCGCGGGGATTTCCAGTGGTGCCCGATGATTCCAAACTATGTAGTAAGGGTGAAATAGAGGCTTATCTTGTGAACACTAAAAGAGAATTCCTAGGTAGAATAGGTGAGGCGTCCGAGAAGAGAAAGGCTGAGGGGGAGAGTAAGGGAATATTGAAGAGATTGATAATATTTGGCGGGAGACCAAGCGTTGCCGATATACAGTACTACCGTCTCCTAACACAATACAGGTTTATGAATGAGCTTTCATTATTGCTTGGCTATCGCGATGAAATCTTGAACGCGGATGTTAGAAAAGCATTCATTCTTTACCTCTATGAATCTAAATCATCTTCCATGTACGCTTTGACAGGCGAGCAAGAAATAAAGCTTTTAAACCATTCGAAACTACTGGATTTCAAGAAAATAGGGGCAACTCTCGGATTTCTGCGATAAGTTAATATCTTAATCATCACTAGTCATTGTTGGTGAGTTGCGTGTCTTGGAGAGAGGAATTATTCCTCTTAATAAAAGAGTTAACTCAATTACCGGGGCCAAGCGGCTATGAACATAGGGTTAGGGATAAGGTTGTCGAGCTGGTAAAGCCGCATGCGGATAGACTGTGGATTGATGCGTGGGGAAACGTGATAGCTGTTAAGAAGGGCAAGACCAGCGATAAAAGACTAATGCTAGCAGCACACATGGATGAGATAGGGTTATTCGTTTCCCACATCGAGGACGATGGGTTCTTGAGGGCGATACCAATAGGAGGGGTTCTCGAGAGAACCCTCCTCTACCAGAGGGTCATTGTTGTAACAAGGACCGGCCGGATGATTCGCGGGGTTATAGGATTGAAGCCTCCGCACGTCATAAAGCCCGAGGAGGCTCAGAAGGTTCCAGAGCTAAGGGAGTTGTTTATAGACATAGGGGCTTCCTCAAAGGAGGAAGTAGAGAAGCTCGGCGTTAGAAACGGAGATATCGTAGTTTTCGATAGGGATGTATCCGAGCTCTCAGGTAACCGCATAACAGGCAAGGCCTTCGATGATAGGGTTGGGGTTGTAACGTTGATTAAAGCGTTGGAAATAATGGGTCAGCCCGAAGTGGACGTGTACTTCGTGTTCACGGTGCAGGAAGAGGTAGGATTAAAAGGTGCTAGAACATCGGCCTACGGCATAACACCCGACGTGGCGTTAGCGGTGGACGTCACCATTGCCAGCGACGTACCCGGCGTGCCAAAGAGTGAGTGGTTTACGAGGCTTGGAAGAGGGCCTGCCATTAAAATCGTTGATGGAAGGAATGCAACGGGCTTAATTGCTCATCCGAAAGTAGTAGACTTCCTGGTCACTCTGGCCGAGAAGCATAAAATACCCTACCAGCTCGATGTTGTTCCCGGAGGCACCACAGACGCCTCTATTATAGCCTTGAACAAGGATGGTGTTCCCGCTGGAACAATCTCCATCCCATCCAGATACATCCATAGCCCTGTGGAAGTGTTGGATCTAGAGGACGTTTACAATGCCTCGAAACTTGCCGCAGCATTTGCTTCGGAAGCCACTGAGGAATGGATTAAAAGCTTGAAGGGGATGGTCATCAAATAGCTTTTTTACTTCTTTCGCATTCTATGGTAAAGTTTTTATATCACATAGGTTAAAAAGAATTTGTTTTCTAGATGGCTTGCGAGATGAATAGAAAGTGTTATCAATGAACATCATTGGAATAGTGGTTGCCGGCCTAGTAGCTTTTTTACTGGCATGGATAGATGGAGCCAATAATGCTGGCAACAGCCTGGGAACTCTGATAGGAGCAAAGGCTCTTCCCCTGAGGAGAGCTCTCATAATAGCAGGGGTTGCGGAATTTGCGGGTGGAGTTTTATATGGAGGTTTTATCTCCGAGACTATTTTGAGAAAAGTGGTTAATCCAACGGCTTTTAACCCTACATCCTACGCTGTTGGGCTAACGACCGCCATGTTTATCACGTTTTTATTGATTCTCGCCGTGACGAGGAGGAGAATACCATTTAGTATTACTCAAACCTTAATAGGTGTTTTAACAGGTTTTTCGCTCGGCAATACCGGGGGAAGAGCAACTAATTTAGCGCTTGTCTCAGGGCTACTTGGCTTATGGATCGGTTTGCCTGTTCTAGGAATAGTTGCCGGGTTACTCTCTTACAAGCTTTACGAGTTTTTCATCGGGTTTAAAAAACAATGGATGGCTGTCATTTTAGTGGCGACTTATTTCAACATATTCACTGTCTCGACTGTATTATTATTAACACCGCCCACGGGGCTGGAGAAATACTGGTATGTTTTAATCGCTACGGTCTTGGTAGTTTTCAACGCTATTCCCATATACTCCCTGGTCAAGGCTACTGGAGCGACTAGAAGATTGGAGTTAGACACCGGTAGAATATTCCCGCCTGAAGCCCTAGCGTTGTCCTCGGGGATGATAGCCTTCACACACGGTGCCCATGACGTTGCGAACTCAGCAGCCCCGCTCACAGGCGTAATTGCCGCGTTATCTCTAAACTCCATTCCTGAAGAAGGTTTAACTGTGAATCCCTTCGCACTGTTACTATGTTCTGGAGGTTTATCAGCAGGGATTATAACATGGGGGTTGAGGGTTGCTCGGACCATTGGGGAGGAGATAACGGTTTTAAACAATGACTCGGCGTTTATCGCGAATTTCTCAGCCTCTGTCACCACACTTTTCCTTACAAGAATGGGCTTGCCCAGCTCGATGACTGGGATAGTTTTAGGGAGCGTCGCAGGGGTTGGGTTGGCCAAAGGCATTGGAAACGTTAACTTGAGACTGGTCATTAGAATACTGTTGTATTGGTACCTCGGCTTCGCACTCGCCCTTGCCGCGGGCTTTGCCACCGGGTGGGCATTAACAATTTTATGAGAAAAACACAGTATTTTTTCACGGAGGTTTGGTTGGGGGAAGACGTTTTAGAGATATTGAAGGAAATATTTGTGAAGCCGTCTGAAAAAGCCCATGAACTCTCATCGAAATACAGGATTCTACCGTACATGGCTGAGAGATATATGAGAATTCTGGGGGAGGCGGGGGTCATTGAAATGTTGAGATCGTTTGAAAAACCGGTTGAGCCTGTTATTCGTGTTAACACTCTTCGAATCAGTCCCGATAGGCTTAAATCGTCCCTGGAGGAGAAAGGGTTTAAGCTTGAGAGATTACCGTGGTGTGATAGTGCTTTTAAGATCATAGAGGCCCCTGAACAGCCGAGCCCCGGCGCGACCCTAGAGTATTTGAAAGGATACTACTACTTACACAGAGATTCTTCGAGCCTCTTGCCAGTCCTTCTTTTAACACATGAGTATAGTGGGGATATATTAGATGCTTGTGCAGCGCCGGGCGGGAAAACGACCTTCTTGGCTGAAAAAGTCTATGGTAAAGGAATGGTCTATGCTAACGATCTAGTTCTGAGAAGATTGAGAAGCTTAATAGGGCACATCACCAGGATGCGTATAGAAAACGTGGTTGTGACATGGAGCGATGCTAGAAAAATTTCCAGGCTGTTTAACAGAAAGTTTGGAAGAATACTTCTTGATGCACCGTGTAGCGGTGAAGGCAGGATATCTGTTGACCCGGGGAGAAGGACCCGTACAAGCACTTACGAGCTTGCTTTAATGGTTGAGAGGGAGATTGAACTGCTCGACTCCCTGATTGACATGTTGGATGATGAGGGGATCATAGCTTACTCGACATGTAGCATAGCGCCAGAGGAGAATGAGTATGTTGTTTCGAAAATACTTGATAAGAGAAAAGACGTGGAAGTGGTTTCCCCTCCTGTGAAACTCTTTGAATACTCCCCGTGGATTAAGCAGTACGGTGGCATGGTGTTTCACGAAGAGCTCGATAAGTGTGTCAGGCTTTGGCCACATGTTCACGGAACTTTCGGGTTCACAACCTGCTTGCTGAGGAGGACGAGAAGATGAAAAGTTTGACTTCCGAGTTAAAAGTATTTCCCCTTCCCCGCAAATGGTTGAACAGTTTAAAGGCTATCACGAGGAAGTTGTGGAGCGTAGACCTCGATGATTTTATAGGTCAGTGTAATTTCGCTACGTGCTTCGGCACGGACTGCCTTTTATGGAGCGCAAACAGCAGTGCGAGGGAGCGGCGAGTAATCTACGAGGGCCTCTGGATAGGGGTTTTCCATGAAGGAAGATTGTTGCCCTCAATAAGCTTAGTGGAAAAAATTTTTGCGAACAACCATTTTAGAGCCGCGATAGTAGTGAACGACAAGGCTTCGGAGCTCTTCCTATATGGAAGAGACGTTTTTGAAACAAGCGTTTTGACAAGGTACGAGCCAGTGGACGGCATTGTCGCAGTTCTTGAGCCCGAGGAAAAATCCGTGATAGGATTTGCTCATTACGATGCCTCCTGCAAGTGCTACAGAAACCTTTACGACCTCAGTATTTTCCTTAGACTGCTCGGCTGAAAACTTAGAAGAATGCGTAGCGGTTCTCCACCAGCTTCTTCAACGCGTATGATAGGAGGATGAGGCCTACGAGGCTGCCAAGTGAAACTAGTGCTACGAGTAGGTAAGCAACCTCTGTTGAAACCCCGTACGCTGAGGCTATAAAGGAGATTTCCTCCGGGTTGTTAAAAGCGTAGAGAGCATAGGTCAGCATCAATACGAAAATAACCATTGGCAGTGGCATTGTAGCGTACGCAAGCATTAACCCGGTTTCCCTCCTCCTCAGACCCCCCATCGCGAGAATTATGGGAAATGCTAGGACGATTGCCGAAACGGCGAACTCGATTCTGTAGGTGCCTCCGAGCAGCAGAAAAATGATCATACCCCAAAGATATGAGCGGTATGCCCTGCGGACATCCCTAATTCTATCTGTAAACTCGTATACACTCATCTTGCAGTACTTCAGGAACAGTTTCAAATCATCTACTAGAGCTTTAGGTATGGGTGCTTGTTTAAGCGCTTCTACTTTTGAAAGAATTTCAAAACTCTTTTCTCTCAAGCTTTTAGCGTATTCAATATTATCCCGAACTATGTATCTGATACTGTATTCTATGGCCTCCTTGGCTTGGTCGATATCTTTCTCCAGCTTTAAACCACTAAGTTTCCTGTTCCCTCTGAGCCTGCTTAGATTTTCCATAACCTCTCTCAAATAAGCTGTAGAATCCATATTGTCCACGAAAAAAAGAGATAGGGGGAGTGGTAAAAACTATTTCTTCTGCTTAAACAATCTTGTCAAACAGTAGGCCGCTAATATTAATATGAATAGCCATGAGCCAACCAAGAATGCAAGGGCATCCGGATCCATGATCTCACCCTTACTCAACTTTTACGATAACCTGATTCTTAGCCAGCTCCTCCCTGTATTTTCTCGATATAGCGAGGTAGGTTTCGATCGCACCTAATATTAGTATTATGATGATCGCTATCCTGGCCTGCACTATTAACGGGTCATCTTGAGCAAAGATGCCCTGGTTGTAGTAGTCTATGGTCGTCCCTACCAGTAGGATTATGATGTAGAGAGGTGTTAGAGTCATCAATACGTATTTGAAGAACGTTGGAACTTTTATCAACGCACCCTCGTGTAGCTCCTTCCACAGGTTATTCGGCTTGAACAGCCATACGGCCACTATCACGTCGAACAAGCCAAGCAGTACGAGCAGGTAAGACCCAACCCAGTTGTCTAATTCTCCGAAATACGTGAGCGTGGGGTCAAGGGCTACTGGCAGCCCCAGCATTAAGTATATAAGGAATACTAACACTGCTCCTATCTTCCTGTTAATCTTAAGGTCTTCCTCTAGGAGGGCTGTCAGATAGTTGTACATCGCGATGGCTGATGTCCAGCCGGCGAAGAATAGCAGGAGGAACCATACTGTTCCGAAGAACCTTCCAACCTCTCCCATAGAAGTGAACACGTTGGGCAACGCCATGAAGGCCAGGCCAAGCGATCCGCTTCTAACCACCTCTGGCCCCAAGTACGCGTACGCTATTGGGATAGCGATGCTACCGCCAAGTATGACCTCTGCGAACTCGTTCAAAGAAGCTGTCGTCAAAGCTGACAGGGCAATGTCATCGCCTTTCCTAACATATGATGCATAGTTCTGTATGATGCCCATCCCCAGGCTGAGAGTGAAGAATATTTGTCCCGCCGCAGCCAAGGATATTACCCAGAAGTTCTTGGAGAGGGTTTCAAAATCGGGCTTCCAAATGTAGTTGAGCCCTGCGAAAGAGCTCCAGTCGGGTCGAACCGGGCTTCCAATCGTTATCGACCTAATCGCTAACAGCATGGCGAAGACGTACAGTATGGGCATCATTACCTTGTTGAAGGCTTCAATGCCTTTTGAGACCCCTCTGAAAGCCGCTATGAACAATAAGATCATTGGAATGAGCCATGTCGCCATGACCATTGGGAAGTTTTTAATGTGGTCGAAGAAGAAGTCGACGGTGTCGACGCCGTAGTAAGCCCCTGTTGCACTGTAAATCGAGTACGCCGCTGTCCAGCCGATCACATGGATGTAGTATGAGTTTAAGAGGGTTGTGACGGAGAAAGCTATCATACCCCGATCACTGCGAAGATTAGTGCTTTTCTCGGCTTAACGCTCTCTCTTGCCATTATGTAGAACATGGGCCCAAGCGTTCCATGCCCGTATTTTCCGCCGAGCCTTCCGGTCGCCCATTCAACCCACATTAATGGTATACCAAGTAATAGGAGAGCTATGAAGTACGGTATCATAAATGCTCCGCCGCCATTAGCTGCCAACATTCTCGGGAATCTCCAGAAGTTGCCTAATCCTATAGCGTTGCCAGCCATTGACAGGATTAATCCTATCTTAGTAGCCCAGGCTTCCCTTTCTTAGAGAGAGCTCACGTATTTCCCCTTCCAGATAATAAACCGTATATTATTCTGTGTTCACCAATAAAAATTTAACTTCGTTAGCCCATTAAGATTTACAAGTTTAAGGAGGATTTAGTGTGAAAGCGTATACTGTGACAACTAAGACTGGTTTAAAGTTCAACTTTATAGTGGAAGGAAAGGAAGGAAATACAATCCTAGTGAAAGATGCTGAAACAGGTGAGGTGTTCAGGCTAAAATTGTTGAGAAACCATGGCGACAGGTACGTGGTGGATTTGAACGGAGTAGAGTACAGTGTCGTGTTATCGGACAGGATATTTGTTAATGGAGAAGTAGCGTGTATTGCCTTTGTTAAGGAGGTTCAAGCAGGGAGCAAGCCTCACAAGGATTCTAAGATGGCTCAGAAAGCAGTGTTTGAGAATGTGGTTCAAGCCCCTATCTCCGGCAAGATTCTCGAGCTAAAAGTTAAAGTCAACGACCAGGTAGGCGAGGAAACAGTGGTCGCGTTGATGGAGTCTATGAAGATGATCGTGGAAGTTAGGGCAAACATGAAAGGTATTGTGGAGGAGGTTTACGTGGCGCCTGGGCAGGCTGTTAAAAAAGGAGATCCTATTATCAGGTTGAAGAAATCATAGCGGAATGTTTGAGTGTTTCCTAGGCAGGAACATTGCGTGTTCTTCTCTCTTGAACTTCAGGACTTGAAGATACTTGTACAGGGTGTGTCTAGTATCCGCGGGATCGATGACATCGTCCACGTATCCCAGCTCGGCGGCCCTGTAGGGGTTGGCGAAAACCTCTCTGTACTCCTTTAATTTCTGCTCGACAACCTGTTGCGGATTTGCCGAGGAGTCAATATCCCTTCTGTATAGGATTCTAACAGCCCCTTCCGGACCCATAACAGCTATCTCAGCCGTGGGCCATGCAATATTTACGTCGCTCCCGAGGGACTGGCTACCCATCGCTATGTACGCTCCCCCGTAAGCCTTCCGCATGATTAGGGTTATTTTGGGAACGGTTGATTCGCTGTAAGCGTGGAGGATTTTAGCACCGTGTCTTATTATTCCTCCATGCTCCTGGTCAACTCCTGGCATGAAGCCCGGCGTGTCAACTAGTGTGATAATCGGAATGTTAAATGAGTCGCAGAATCTCACGAAGCGGGCTATCTTGTTAGAGGCATCAATATCTATGACTCCAGCGTTCACTGCGGGCTGGTTGGCGACTATTCCGATAGTGTATCCCCCAAGCCTTGCGAAACCAACCACTGCGCTGGGGGCATACGGCTCATGGACTTCTAGAAAGTCACCGTCATCCACTATGCTCCCAATCACGTCGTGGACGTCGAACGGCTTAGTAGGGTCTGTTGGGACCACTTCGTAAAGCTCATCATTCCGCCTGTCAACCGGATCGTCTGAGGGAATGTACGGGGGATCCTCCGAATTATTGTTGGGCAGGAATGATAAGAGCTTCCTCACGAGCGTGAAAGCTGATTCCTCGTCGCTTACTACGAAGTGGGCTACACCGCTAATGCTTCCATGTTTTTCAGCTCCTCCAAGCTCCTCGAAACTCACGTCAACCCCTGTCGCCGCCTTCACTACTTCGGGACCCGTGATGAACATATAGGAAGACTTGACCATTATTACGAAATCCATTAACGCAGGACTGTAAGATGCCGCACCTGCGCATGGTCCTAGTATCACTGCTATTTGAGGAATCACACCGCTTGCCTTCACGTTAGCGTGGAATATTCTTCCACATCCGTTAAGCGATGCAACCCCTTCCTGGATCCTGGCCCCTCCCGAATCATATAATCCTATCACTGGGAAACCGTTTTGAATAGCCTGCTCAACAGTTTTAGCGATCTTGAGCCCGTGGGCTTCCCCTATGCTCCCGCCAAGCACTGTGAAGTCCTGGGCGTAAACGTAAACGTTTCTCCCGTCAATTTTTCCAAACCCAGTTATCACGCCATCATTATAGAAAACAGTTTTATCCAGGCCGAAATACTTAGATCTGTGTGTCACCATCCACTGAAACTCTGTGAAGGAATCGGGATCCAGGAGCTTCTCCAACCTTTCCCTAACCCAGAGCTTCCCCTTCTTCCTCTGCGCATCGATCTTTTCCTGTCCACCACCCATCATTGATTTATCTCTGAACTCGCGAACCCGTTTTAACAAATCCTCGTGGTTGTTGTTCGCCAAGCTATTTCACCCGTCTTAAAACAGTGACGGCGGCGATGGTGCTGATCCCCCCTATGTTGTGTGCGAGAGCTGTTTCAGGACTGCTAGCCTTAAACCCTGGGAAGTCTCCTCGTAACTGCATCGCCGCCTCAGCAATCTGGTATACCCCGGTTGCGCCAACAGGGTGACCCCTTGCCTTCAAGCCGCCGCTGAAGTTCACCTCAGGCCTGTCTCCCTTCCCGAACCGTCCCTCCTTCCACAGCCTCGGGGCCTCACCCTTCGGCGCGAAACCGAGGTCCTCGAGCGCGGCAAACCCTGTCACGTGGAACGCGTCGTGTAATTCCACATAGTCCACCTTCCCGGCCTCCAAGCCCGCCATTTCTAACGCTGCCCTCGAAGCCTTAACAGTGGATTCTAATGTCAGCAAATCATTTCTTGAGGCTAGGTCAACGCTGTCTGTTGCTAACGCCACGCCGGCCGCTTCAACCAGGACATCTTTTCCCGCCTGTCTCGCTATCTCCCTCGCTTTCTCCTCTCCCCTTACGAGAAGCACTACGGCGGCGCCGTCCCCGATCGGGGGTGCGTGGAATAATCTTATCGGCTCGGCTATCACGGGGCTTTCGAGAATTTCTTTCAAACTCGTCTTCTTTGGTAGCTGAGCGTACGGATTGTGTGAGGCGTATTCGTGCATTCTTAGAGGCCAATAAGAGAGATCCTCTTCCGTATAACCAAACTTCTCCATGTAAAGCCTGGCAAGCATCGCGTTCAAGCCCGTGAATGTTGCCCCGTAAAAGACTTCGAAATCAGCGTCAGCCGCTTGAGCTAGGGCTCTTGTAACCACTGGAGTATTAGCTTCCGTTAACTTCTCTACGCCTCCGACCGCGACCACGTCAGCTAGCCCGCTTCTAACCAGGGAATACCCAGAGTAGAATGCGGCGCCGCCGCTCCCGCAGGCGGCCTCAACCTTGAAAGCAGGGATTCCCCTGAGTCCTGAATGATCAGCTAGGAGTGCTCCAAGACTATCCTGTTGCATGAGAACGCTTGAAGTCATGTTGCCGACCACGAGAGCTCTAGGCTTCAAACCCCCGGCATCGGATACTGCTCTTTCAAGAGCCTCCTTAAACAAGCCTGCCGCAGATCTATTGTAGAACCGGCCTATCTTGGTTAATCCAACACCCACTATGAATACTTTCTCCATGAATAACCCTCTAGCGAGCTTCTTAATCCATTAATACGCTCTGAAAGTTAAAAACCTTGAGAAATAGGCGAATCCCTAGGGGTGGAGTTTCTTCATCGATCTGAACTGGAGTCTTCGGTCATCTCCACTCAATAATCATTACTTCGAGGGGGGATTAAAATTTTCGTCGAGCCTTAGGCTGGAAGAATATTGAAAAATAATTATTAACTAAAAGAATAAGCGTGAGCTCAGTATTTTACAAGGTTAACGTTTACCAGCTGGTCTAAAGCTATGACGAGGGGTTCGATTACTTCTGAGATTTCTACTTGGACTTCTTTGCTTATGTGATCAGCTATTTGCTCAACGGTTTTCTCACCATCACAGAGAAGCCACACGTAGTAAGCCAGCGGTGAGAGCTCATACACTTCCTCTTGAGACAGGGCTACATAGAATTTCTCGTCCTCTTCTCCCAGGAACTCTCCCTGTCTCAACGGTTTCCATAGTTTAATCTCCTGAAATCTTGCCATAGTTTTCCCATGGTCATGGTCGTGTTCACGAGAATGTTCTTCACTCGCCATGATTACTCCTCTCTTCGCCTGAATCCGCCTCTACGAGGTCCCCTGTAGCCTCCAGTCCTCCTAAAGCCCTGTGGGCGAGGGCTTTCCGGCGCGGTGGGCATTTCCTCAGGTATTTCCTCTGCTTGTGGTACTTCTGAGTCGTCAATCTTCTTGACCTCTGTTGTCCTACCGATGTTGAGCTGGACCTTCCCTCTAAACTGGGTGGTCCATCCACCCTTTATCTCTACAGCTTCTCCTTCAGTCAGCTGACCCGCTTTATCGCCCCATGCTGTGACCTCGACTCTTCCCGTTGAATCACCTATGACGGCGTTGCTTATAGTCCTAGGCCCCTTCTTGGTCTGAATAACGTGCGGAGGCTCAGAGGATAAAACCCTGGCCTTCACGCTTACGTTTTCCATTCCTGGTTTAAGATCTTTTATATTTGTAGAAGGGTTTTCACCCTGGTTTGATTCGGAACTTACATACATTACGGATTCGACTCCATTTATTATGTTGCGCTTAAGCATACCGTTAAATGGGCTTTTAAATATTTTGAAACCACGAGGGCTCGCGGACTTTCTCGGTGAGTAATTCGTAAACTATAGCCAAACACTCCTCTAAAGAGTGGTTACACTCGAATAGGTGAGAAACGTCCTTAACTTTATCAGTGCACCCGAATCCTGGAATAGGTTTCAAAGCCGTGGACAACGCCCTTGCGACTTCAACCTCACAGTCCCATTGCTTCTGAGAAGGAATAGCGTAGAAACCTGAAACGTACACCTCCTCTGCGCCGAGCAAGTGGTCGATATGCCAATGTCTTCTGCCCTGGCGTAGCATGTGCCTGAAAACCCTGGCCTTAACCCCTCCCGCGCCCCTAGCAGAGCCGACGTAGAAGTAAACACCTTTTGGTATTTGGAAAAACGAAGATCTTGTTCTGACCTCTAGGTTCTTGCCGACAATTAGGGCTAGCACGTAGCAGCCTGGCGCGTCAAGGGCGTCTTCTCTAATGCTCATTCTACCTTAACCATCTGTGAGTGAATGCTTTGGATAAGTCCTCGTCAACCTCCACGGCATATATTTCCAGCATAGGTTTCACGACACCTGTTAGCAAGTGCCCCGTGAAAACGCCTTCCTCACCACCTATCACAACGTGAAGATGGAGGCTTAATTCACCATCAGGCTTCAGCAAGTAATTCCCCTGTAGAGAGCTGACCTCGAAGATCCCGCTGTCTTTAGACCTGTGCTTGAATACCTGGTAGGTCTTGGTCGCAGGGTTGTAGACACCTATCTCAGCATACTCCAGACCCCCTATCCCAGTTACGAACCCGTTTCTAAGGTTGAACTGTCTCAACCGCTCTAATATCGCGCCGGGGACTGTCTCCCCCTCAGAGATTTTGAAGGCCGATACACGCAATCCTACCTACCGGTCTGAGCTTATTAATCCTCCTGCTAAAATCTCTTGTTCTCGCGAATGATATATTAATTGGCTTAGCCATGAAAACAGTTGGTGCGGTGGAGTATTTTGCCAAACCCGGGTATTCAGGCTTTGCTAGAGAAAATAGTGAGGTTTAGGAACGAGCTCGAGAAGCCTTTCGTGGGCAGGAGCGAGGAAGCAACCGTGTTGACGCTAGCGTTGATAACCGGGGAACACGTTCTCCTTATAGGTGAGCCTGGTACTGCTAAGTCGGCGCTTGCTAGAAGGGCGGCCGAGTTGATCAACGCGAGGTTTTTCAAATACTTACTGACACGTTTCACGGAGCCCGACGAGCTCTTCGGCCCCCTGGACATTAATGAGCTGAGAAACGGCAGGTATGTGAGGATCACAAAGGGAAAGCTTCCAGAGGCGGAGATAGCTTTTATAGATGAAATCTTCAACGCTAACTCCGCAATCCTCAATATGATGCTTTCAATAATGAATGAGAGAGTAGTGTATGATGGGTACTCCGAGATAAGAGTTCCCCTCTGGACCATGATATCAGCAACAAACCGCGTCCCGGATGAGACAGAGCTCCAAGCCCTCTACGATCGCTTCCTTCTCAGGCATTTCGTGAAACCTGTTGAGGAGAATAAGTGGGGAGAGCTTCTCGACGCTGTTTGGAGGATTGAATCCGGCCTGTATCTCCACGGGGAGCCAGTTTTAAGCATAGAGGATCTGGCGAAACTCAACGGGCTGGTATACCAGGTGGATGTGTCGCCCGTTAAGGAGAAGTTGATAAAGCTCTATGGTATTTTCGAGGATCAAGGAATCCACGTTACTGATAGGCGGAAGGGGAAAGCTCTTAAAGTTATTGCCGCCAACGCCTTACTCAGGCAGTCGACAAAAGCCGGCGAAGACGATCTCTTCATTCTGAAATACGTGATACCTCGAGATATTGAGGAAGCGGAGAAAACCTATGTCATCCTGCTCGACGAGATAGAGGCGAGGGAAAAGCATTTGAAGGAGCTGTCGGAGATAGAGGCGAACGTCAAGGAGGCCAGAGCCTTTATCTCCAGCACGCCCGAGCTGGATCCAAGGCTCCTGGACTACTTAAGAAGCTTTGAAACGGTTAAGGAAAAAGTTAGGAAACTAGCGTCAGAGTCCGGCGACGAAGAGGTGAGGAAGAGAGCCATGGATGTCTTGGCCGAGGTAAGCGACGTAATCGATTTGATCAAGAAGAAGCTAATAATGTAGCTGATTGAAGATGGAGAAGCAGGTACGCGGCGTGTTAAAAGGTATTGATTATCAAAATCCCCTGTCAATATATAGAGGGGAAAGAATAAGGAGAATTATAGATTTTCTCGGAGGCAAGGGAGAGAAAATCCCTCTAGAACTAGCCATCGACACATTCTATGTCTTCTATCTCCCATTCCCCATACTAAGCGAGGATGCTGACCCGTCTAACCGGAATTACCAAGTTGTGAAATACTTGATGAAATCACCAAGTCTACACTCTATTAAAGGAAAGACGCTTATCGACCCGTTTATGAGCGGCTTGGCCGCTAGTGTTTTCCTTTCAGAGTACGAATCGCTGGAGGAGGCTCAAAGGTCGAGGCATTCTAGATCCACGGAGACTAGCGGGGAGTCTAGGGACGCCTCTGAAGTTAGGAGAATCGTGGAGAAGGCTATTGTCAACACGATGATGGACGTTGAGCACGTGAGGAGATTGAAGTCTGTTATAGAGGGCTTGGAGCCCGGTAGCATTAGTCAGTTATCATTCGAAGAATACGGTCCCGAGCTCCTCAGGCTAGCCAGGACTACCGATGTGAGACGGATTCTTGAGCTGATAGAGGGTTTAAAACCTTGGGAGATCGGGTTGAGAAGGAAGAGCGAGAGGCATAAGCACGGAGAGATAGGCGGTTACGAGCTTGGCAGGGACATAGAGAGGCTCACGCCTTCTTCGAGGATTCTTCCAGACGAACTCTTCTACCTAAGATTCCTCTCATCTAGGCTCCTTCTCTACGAGAAAAGAGTTGAGGAGAGCCTTGGCCCTATTTACGTATTGCTTGACAAGTGCTTGGGCGGGGACAGCCTGGTCGAGCTTTCTAATGGCCGGTTGAAGAAACTGAGGGAGATACGGGTGGGAGATGAGGTGGTTTCGGCAAAAATCAGCAGTGAGGGGGTTCCTGTTGTCTCAAGCGCCGAGGTTGTCGAGATTGTTGAGGACGTTAAGCCGGTTTACGGGTTGAAAACGGAAGCGGGAGTTTTGAAGGCCAGCGGAAACCACGTAATCCCTGTTTTCCAAAACTCTTCAACCTTATTGAAGCAGGCTTCCGAGATTCAACCGGGTGAACACCTGTACGCATATGACTACAGGGAGAGCGGTTTCAAACCGGTCAGGCTCCTAGAGAAGATGATGCTGGGTGTGGGGAAAGTGTTCGATATAAGGCTTGGGAAGGATCACTTTTTCACGGCCAACGGTGTTTTAGTTCACAACAGCGGGAGCATGGATGGCGTTAAAATAACCTGGGCCAAGGCTGTTGCGTTGGGGCTGTATATTAGAGCAGTTAGGGAGCACCGTGAATTCTACGTTAGGTTTTTCGACAGCCAGCCCTACCCGTTGATAAAGGTTGGCAGGAAGCCTAAGGCTAGAGAAGTGGTTGAGTTAATGAACTATATTGCGAGGGTGAAGGGGAGCGGTGGAACCGATATTTCAAGGGCGCTCATAACTGCATCAGCCGATATAAGGACCGGTGCGTCGGGCGAAGCATCCGACATTATCCTCATAACAGATGGTGTTGACAGAATTGCTGAGCAACACGTGTCTTACAACTTGAAGAGAGCAGGGGCCAACCTGTACTCGGTGATGATATTGGGCGAGAATCCAAGCCTCAAAAAAGTATCCACTAAATACTTCTCTGTCACCAGGCTCGGGCGCTCGAGCGCGTTAAAAATCATAGAGGTAAGATAGCTTACGGGTTGGTAGCAGCGATCAACGTTAAAACGGAGAGCGCCAGAGTTTTCTCGAGCCCCTCGGTAGATGCTGACTGCTCCTCCAACCGGCTGACGAGGTTGATTAACTCATCAGCTTCAACCCGGGTGTACAAGTCTGATAAAATCATCGCCAAGGCTTTTCCAACTACTGAGACCTCCTCGCTTCCGCCTGATAAAATCGCTTGCTTCAACCTATAAGTATTGAGGAAAAGTTCTTCAACAAGCTTTTCCGGTATTTCAACCTCCCACAGCCTAAGCTCAATTTTGCTAAATACCGCTGAAGCTATTTCAGGATAATATGTGATTGGCGAAACAACTTCTAGGAACCTGTTAACTAGCTTCAAGATTTTCGCGTAAACTTGATCATCTTCTATTACGCTGTAAACCGATAAATACTCCGATAACTCCCCAGCCAAGTTTTTAATTTCATCTTCAGCGAAATTAACAACGCTAATAGATGTTGGTGCCGAGTATGCTTCTCCGTAGCTCAATTAAACCCCGTTGGTAAAATCCCCTTGTGAAGCCATTTAAAACACGGGTCTCAGCGAGGGAGGGTTTTTAAGCTTTACTATCGCATCCTCTCACACTTCCTTGAAAATACTGAGTGTTTTAACAGGTATTTCACAATTCTTTAGCACGCAGATTATTTCAGACCAAATACTCACGGCTATTTCCTCAGGGGTAGCGCTTTTAATATCCAGGCCGGCGGGCATGTGGATGAAGAATTTATGCCTCTCCACGTCAACCCCTTCCTCGCGGAGCCTTTCAACCATCCACCTGGCTCTATGCCTGCTACACAGAACCCATACGTGTCTGCTGGGATTGTATTGGAGGATCTTTTTCAAAGACTGATAGTCTGTTTCAACCTCTCCATACACGATAACCGCTATATCGTTGGGGCCAAGTCGTACCTTTTCAAGCTCGGACAAGAAGTCCCCTGCGAAAACCTGTTCCGCGAACGGATATCTCATAGGATTTGCGAGCTGCTCACTCTTATCCATGATTACTGTTCGAAAACCAAGCATGTTTCCTATTTCAGCGACAGGTTTGCCCAGGTGTCCAGCACCTATTACGACTACTCTTGGCTGGGGCTTTAACACGTTTATGAATACTTCTATGACTCCTCCGCACAGCATGCCAGTGGGTTGTGCATCGCTTGGAATATTGTCTCTCCTCAAGGCGAGCTTTATCTTCCTTGGCTCCCCCTTCTCAATCGCCTCGAGCGCATTCCTTATTACGATGGCTTCCAGCTCTCCACCTCCGATAGTCCCTATCCTCTCTCCATCAACTGTTACAACCATTAATGCACCTATCTCCCGCGGACCGCTCCCCTCTTTGCCAATAATCGTTGCTATTGCTACAGGATTCCCCTTGTTGAGCTCCTGAATAATCCTACCAAATAATTCCTCAAGCTTCAAGCTTATCTTCCTCCACTATTTTTATATTTCTAAGAAGTAAAATCCTCTTGATAACCCGGTAATCAGCGTCTGTCAAGTCCTTGGCGAGCTTGATGATGACGCTGAATCCGCCAACCCCTAGGACAGGCGTCCCCTCGAAGAAGTAGGTTGGTGAATACCCTTTAGACACTAGTATCGGGTTGATATCGTCAAGAATATCTCTTATATCGTACTGGCTCCAAGCCTCTTGAATGATGATTTTGTTTTTAGACAACCTCCCAATCATTTCCACCACTCTTTCAAAGAAGAGTATTTAATGAGACTTGTTAATAACAGTATCCGGTAAAAAGGGGGCTTAAGGCTTGAGCTTCAACTTAATGATCACCCATGAGCCGGGGCTTGACAACTACAGGTTTGTGATCGGGAGTCTTCGCTCTCTTATCAAGGATTACCAAGTGATTGATAAGGGCCCTTGTGTTATCCTGATTAAAGTGTCAGACCCTTATCAAGCAATTGAAAATCTAAGAGGCATAGTTAAGGAAGCCCCAATGGTCTACAGGGTAATACCTATCGACACGATCGTAGACCCGTATGTGGAGGATGTTGCTGAAAAAGCGAGCGAGCTAACACTAGCCAGGATCCCGCCAGATAAGACCTACCGGGTTACCTTGCACGGCCGTCTTTACTGGAGGGAGACCAGGATGCCGGCGCACAGCATGGATGCCATAAGAGTTATTGCGGAGAAAATCGACCGCCAAGTGTCCCTTACACACCCCGATTACGTTGTTTACGTTCGAAGCGTTAAACTATACCATAGGAGGCGCTACGCAACCATAACTGTTACGATGCCTGAAAAAATAATTGTGAGCAAATCCGAGAAGCCATAAACCCTACTTCACCCTTCCAACGGGGAACACGTAGA
>Ga0081519_100001_pt3 | contig 69152 bp, 70 predicted proteins | sample ConSprmetagenome_FD_70987 | JGI IMG/M metagenome (GOLD analysis project Ga0081519, IMG submission 70987) | Hot spring microbial streamer communities from Conch Spring, Yellowstone National Park, USA - C T=80-84 v2 (version 2) | ecosystem: Environmental > Aquatic > Thermal springs > Hot (42-90C) ...
CTGGCGAGAATCAGAGAGTAGTAATATCGCTACACGGTTTCCTAGTCGTGCTGAAAACCCCGTCTCAACTAGGGTTAAACCCCATGGATCAGGTGTTTATTGGAGCGGATTTCGAGTGATTTAAAGATTTGAAGATTAAACATTTTAAACAACCCGTTTTTAAAGGGCGTCGTGAAGGAGTCTACCAGGTTTATAAGAATATATCGTTTCATAAACGCGGTGGATGAGGAAGTCAGGAAGGAGCTTTCCAGGGTTGAAGAATTGATCAAGCAAAGGGTTCTCGAGAACCCCGGCATCGTCTACAATGTTTTAACAAGCATATCGCACGCTGGTGTTGACTCCTTGATAATTATTGAAGCCGGGAGCAGCGGGGAGGCTGTTAAAGAATCCGAGCTCATCTACAACTTGCTGAAGGCTTCTTGTAAAACCCTGGATTTCGAAATCGTTGAGGGAGATTCTTTCAAGCACGCAGTAGCCTCAGGGCTGAGGAATTTTTTCTACGGAGGAAAAGGTTAGACATCATTCCATTTGTGACAGCGAAGCCGCGGGTTAAATACCCCGTTCAACACAGGGTGGAGAGCAGCGATCCGGACGCCAGCTACGTCGTAATAGGCTGGGTTATCAACACTGTTCCAAGGCTCGAGGCAAGACTGCCGTTAAACCTGTTAAACAGGCATATCTTGATAGTCGGCGCCACCGGGACGGGCAAGTCCTATACTGCTTCAAGAATTGCGTGGAGGGTTAGCCTGAAAGGGGCTCTAGTGATCGTACTTGACTGGCACGGGGAGTATGGCGATTTAATTGCTGACGGGGTCAGGCTGAATCCTTTTGAAAACCCTGTGGAATTCCTCAACCTCCATGACCCCAAAAGCGATGTAGAAGTTATCAGCGACGTGCTGGGCTTGACCCCTCCCCAGGAATACCTGCTCTGGAGGATCATCGGTGAGAAGGGTAGCAGGCTTGACAGCGTTGAATCCTTGGCAAGGGCTTTGGAAACATACTACGATGAAGCTAGCTGGGTGAGGGAGACAAGGCTCTCACTCCATAGGAAGCTGAAAATCCTCGCTACAAACCCTTATTCGAAACTGTTCAGTGACAGCGGTAGCTTGCCTGGGGACTCGTCAAGTGCTGGCAAGCCAGTGATAATGGATCTGTCACTGATTCGGAACATTAACGTGAGGAGGATATATGGGACAATGCTTCTCGCCAGACTAGTCCACAGGAACTATGGACTCAGGAAAAGGTATTTGATACTGATCGAGGAGGCTCAGAATTACCTGGGGAGGGATAATCCAGTAGGGTTTCTCGCCAGGATGATGGGCGAGATCAGGAAGAACAACATCGGCTTCTGCATTATAACACAGTCGCCCTCGCTAATAGTGGATCACGTACTAGTCAACACTAACACGAAGATCATACACTCAGTCAAGTCGAACTTGGATTTAGAAGTAGTTTCGAAAAGCCTCTTCCTAGACCAGGATACGGCTAGAATACTCCCTTATATGGATGTTGGAGAAGCCCTTCTCTTCAACCCCAGCCTTAAAAAACCTGTTCTAATAAGGGTTGAGTGATAAGGTTTGAAAAGATTAGTCTTCCTCTTTCCTCTCCTCTTCTCCAGGCTTCTTGCCCGTCTCAGCGCCCTTCTCGAGCTTGCTGGCAGCTATCAAGTCGTCAATCCTCAGGATTATTGTCGAAGCCTCCGTGCCAGCCTTTATAGCATTAGCCACCACGCTCACAGGCTCTATAACACCGTTCTTGTACATGTCGTCGATGTCGCCGGTGAACACGTTTACTCCGATGTTTTTACCGCCTTCCTTCTCATGGGCTGCTCTAAGCTTCATTATCATGTCAACGGGGTCTAGTCCAGCGTTTTCTATCAGCGTGACCACGAGTCCCTCCAGGGCCTTGGCGAAAGCCTCTATGGCGAGTTGCTCCTTCCCTCCAACCCTCGTGGCCAGCTTTCTGATGTGTTTGGCAAGCTCTATCTCTATTGCTCCACCGCCCGGTACAACGCGTCCATCCTTGATGGCATCGGCTACCGCGGATAGGGCATCCCTCATGCTTCTCTCAGCTTCGTCGACAAGCCTCTCTAAACCACCTCTTATCACAACGCTTACAGCTCTCGGGTTCTTGCATCCCTCAACGAACACCATCTTGTCCTCTCCAATCTTCCTCTCCTCAACGAGTTTAGCATAGCCCAGGTCCTCGGGCTTCAGGTCGTCGATGTTGCTTACGATCCTGCCGCCGGTAGCCCTCTCCAGCTTCTCGAGATCACTCCTCTTAACCCTTCTCACGGCTAGTATTCCCTTCTTAGCGAGGAAGTGCTGGGCCACCTCGTCAATGCCTTTCTGGGTTACGACTACGTTGGCGCCTATCTCAACGATCTTGTCCACGAGCTTCATCAGTATTTCCTCTTCCTGCTGCAGGAAGGCTTTCAGCTGACTAGGGTCGTTAATCCTTATCTCGGCATCTATCTCGGGCTTCTCAATCTCAAGTGGCGCGTCCAGGAGGGCTATCTTAGCCTCGCTAACCCTTCTCGGCATTCCAGGGTGAACAACCTCCTTGTCCAGTACAATACCGTAGACCAGCATCGAGTCCAGGAGCGCTCCTCCATACTTCTTGATAATCTGAATGTTGTCCAGATCGACATAGTATTTGTCTCCTCTCAGCTCAACGATCTGCTTAACAGCTTTAACAGCCATCTCGGCGAAATACTCCCTGGCATCATGAACGGCCTTACTTGTCAGCGAGGTCTTGGCAATCTTCTTCAAGGACTCCTCGTCGTCAATGCTTATTGGTTCTGAGAGCTGGTAGAGCAGGTTTAGAGCCTCTTCCATCGCTCTCCTGTAACCTGCAATTATGAGTGTTGGATGAATGTTCTTGGCTAATAACTCCTCTGCATTCTTCAACAGCTCGCCGGAGAAGACCACAGCCCTCTTAGTACCGTCTCCAACCTCGCTGTCCTGGCTCTTAGCGACTTGAACGAGCATTTTAGCGGCTGGATGCTGGATCTCGGCCTTGTCCATAATTGTTGCGCCGTCATTGGTTATGGTTACGTCTCCTAGAGCGTCAACTAGCATTTTATCCATGCCTTTCGGCCCGAACGTTGTCTTAATCATTTCAGCAACAGCTCTCGCAGCCATTATGTTAGTTCTCAAAGCATCCCTACCAGCGGTTCTCTGGGTTCCCTCTTTGAGTATTAATACAGGTATTCCAGTCGGTTCGACGGCCATTTTCATTCACCTTTGTAAACTAAGGATCCAATGATCTACGAATCTAATGGCTTCTATATAAATTTTTCTATCCATTGGAAAGCTTGAAACTGTGAGGAGGCTCCTCAACAACCTCCCAGTGAACAATCCTGTAATAGAGGTTCAACTCCTCATTATTCAAAACCCTGTTGTGATCAACGCTAGGATACATTACAACGATTAAGCAGTCCCCAACAGCCCTCACGCCCTTTACACCGGGTATTTTGAGAAGGTGGCGTACCGCTGTGAGAGTGCAACTAGCACAACCCTTACTCCTCACCTTCAGCTTTAACAACTTAAAGCTCAAGCCGATGAGCACCCGTTGGCTTCTCCAGCAATCTATGGCTACACCGTTTTTTTAACTATGAAGTAGGCTAGTCTTCAATCACGCATGGTTGCCGAAACGTTCTTGTTGAGCAGATATCTACACAGGGTGCCGGGGTTTGTTGAAATAATCGGGGTTTTAAAGCAATACCAAATAAGTAATTAATGAATAGTGGCCTCGTCGAGGACTGTTGCTCAAGTGTTTGAGGACAAGGCGTCTCACCGGGTTATAGCGTCTCTGCAGGCTGGTTGTGATCCTAGTCGAGGTTGATGTATGTGAGAGAAGTAGCGGTGGAGGAGTACTTGGATTTTGTATCCAGGAATACTAGTATAACTATTGATGGTCAATCTATTCCTCTTAAGCCTGTCAAAGTGAACAGGCTTGATCCATCTCCACAGGAACTCCCCGATGTTTCGACAACTGTTTGGAGCTTCCCGAAACGGGGCTCCTGGGCTACTCACAAAGGAGACTACAGGGGGAATTGGCCTCCTCAAATACCTCGCGCGCTAATACTCAAGTATACTAGCGAGGGAGATGTCGTGCTGGACCCAATGGTCGGCTCGGGGACAACATGTATTGAAGCTGTACTGCTCGGGAGGAACTGTATCGGTGTGGATTTAAACTACCACGCCGTGATGCTGACTCATCACAGACTCTACTACCTGGTTAAAGCATTGGAGAGCAGGGGGAGGAAGCCGGGGAGGGCGTGGCATAAAATCTACCATGGAGACGCCAGGAGGCTGGATAAGATACGGGATGATACCGTGGACTTGGTGTTAACGCACCCACCATACCTCAACATAGTCAGGTACGGGGAGGAGAGGTCCGAGGGGGATCTCTCCGCTGTGAGAGGGCTTGAGGAATTCCTAGTATTGTTTAAGGAGATAGCCAGAGAGGTTTACAGGGTGCTTAAACCCGGGAAGACCCTGGCAGTACTCGTAGGTGACACGCGGATTAAGAAGCACTATGTCCCCCTAACCCACTACGTCCTATTAACGCTTCTCGACACCGGTTTCGTGATGATGGAGGAGGTTGTTAAAATACAGCACAAGATGAAAACCACTAGGGAGGTTTGGAGCCGGTTGAGGAGCAGGGATTTCCTACTGATATATCATGAAAAACTCTTCATACTTAGGAAACCAGTTGACGGAGAGCCAAAGGTCAGATACAGTGGTAGACAGGACTTCGTGGAGTTAAAGCTTTAAAACAAACGGTAACCCCTCCCGGGTTTGCGCAAGCTTCTCCCAACCCACTTCGCTGAGGTTGTTGAAAATAGTCGAATTTATCAGTGGGTATTTACAAATTTAAAAATAGCCAGCTCTGCCTATTCGCAATGGTGGTCACGCTGCCGAGGAAGGAGGATAACGCGTTATTGAGGACTGCCAGGGAGATCATAGGCAAAACATATGGAGAGATAGCATTGCAATTATTCGACTACATGCTCGAGAACAACGGGTATGTCGCCGAGGAAACCCTTACCAAGGATACTGGGATCAAGTCTAACGAGGGGAGGAGGGTGCTTCAGAAAATGTCTGAGGAAGCAATAATAGTGCCTGGGAAGCTGAAAACGGAGGATTCAACCCTCCACATCCTCCACATATGGGTTTTAAACAGGGTTGCGTTAAAGAGCTTCGTGCTCAACAGGCTGAAGAAGGCCAGGGAGAAACTGGAGGCTAGGCTCAACTATGAAAGGGATAATATAATTTATGAGTGCCCTGTGTGCGGTAGAAGATACTCTTTCGAAGAAGCATACTTGAACGATTTCAAATGTGTTAACGAGGGTGCAGACCTCCTAGAGGCGAATAATGATGAAGTAATATCCCTTCTTGAGTCAAAAATCAAGGAGCTGGATGAGAAAATAGCTGAGTTGAGTGAGCTCTAAGTTGAAGGAGTACACGGTCGTGGACTTGTTCTGCGGGGCGGGAGGGTTCTCTCTAGGCTTCCACCTAACACGCAGGTTTAGAACACTCCTCGCCATTGACAACTACAATCCCGCGGGCTTAACGTACAAGCTGAACTTTCCAATGGTAAAAGTCCTTCTTGAAGACATTAAAGACGTTAACGACTCACTGTTGAGGAAGATCCTGGGAGGCGCGAAAGTAGATGTTCTAATAGGAAGCCCTCCGTGCGAGCCATTCACAGGCGCGAACCCGAGGAGGGAGCGCAACCCTTTGGACAGGCTTTACAAGGATCCAGCGGGACAGTTGACACTTCATTATATTAGGATACTAGGTGTTCTCCGCCCCAGGTTTTTTGTGATGGAGAATGTGCCGGCGATAACGGAGGATGGTTTAAAGGATGCACTGCTGGGCGAGTTTGAAAGAGTTGGTTATGGAAGGGTTTTCTTCAACATCTTGGAAGCCGAGAATTACGGCACCCCAAGCCATCGGAGAAGAGTGTTTGTTTCAAACCTTAAAACACAGCCCGCGCCGAGCCCCAGTAGTATAACGGTTGAGGAGGCTCTCGGCAACCTTCCCCCGCCAGGCGGTTTCCCGCTCAACCATGACCCCCCGAAAGAGCCCTCCAATAGGAAGGTAAAGAGAATGAGCAGGCTCGACTGGGGGGAAGCCATGATTCATTACCAGGGGGCTGACAGGGAGCTTCCAAACTTGATAAGGCTCCACCCTCACAGGATAGCTCCCACCGTGCTGGGATCCTCACGCTTCATACATCCCTACGAGAATAGGTTTCTAACCGTTAGGGAGCAGGCGAGGCTCATGGGTTTTCCAGACTCCTTCGTCTTCACGGGGGGCAGGGATGACCAGTACAACATGATTGGGGAGGCTGTCCCGCCTCCCCTTGCCAAGGCGATAGGTTTATACGTTGCTAATAGGCTGGATGAGGAGGGGGGATGAAATGTACATTGTGCTTTACTCTCCGACAGGTATACACAAGGTTGTCGAATTCCTCAAGACAATCTACCTGGTCGAGGGGTTTACTCCTGTAATTGTCAAGCCCATAGGGGCGGCGGCCCAGATAGGCGTGCCGGAAGCCCATAAAATAGCTTTTAAAGCCGGGAAGCCCCTGATAGTTCTTCCCGAGCTGACGGATGTTTCGAGAATCCTTGGGGCCAGCCCGGTCTACTATTTAAGTGATGAAGGCGAGGGGAAGGGGTTTGAAGAGGTTTTCGCGTCGAGCGGGAACGTCGCAGTGGTTTTGAACGCGGGGGATGCGGAGCCTAGTAGGAAGGAGCTTGAAAACGTTAAAACCGTGTGGGTTAAAAACTTCCCTAAGGGTTTGCCGGCAATCGCTTTATCGGGCGTCATAGTCTACAATGCATTATTGCTGAAGACTACCAGGTAGCGTAGGATGTTTTGATACTGCGGCTCTCCTCATCAATCCTCCTCCAGTCCTCGTAGGATAGCTCCCAGCCGATCGCCCCGGCCAACTCCTCAACCTGCTCCGGAGTCTTAGCGCCCGGTATTGGCAACATAACGGGGCTGTACTTTAGCATCCAGTTCAACACCACCTGGGTAGGGGTTTTACCGTACTTTGCGGCTACATCGCGCAACGTGTTCAACAGTTTTTCAAGCTTCGCAAAGTTCTCGGGGTGGAAAACGGCCTCGCCCCCTCTCACATCCTTGAACTCGGGCAAGGCTCCCAGCGAATACTTCCCCGTTAACGCCCCCTTAGCCAGGGGGCTCCAAGGTATGAATGTTAAATCGTTTGCTTCGGCATAGGGTATTAGCTCCTCCTCCGCCCATCTCTCGGCCAGGTTAAACCTGTACTGCATGCTTACCACGTCAGTGAAGGAGAAGGAGGATCTCAACTCCTCAATCAACACCACAGGGTAGTTGCTGACCCCCAGGTGTTTAACCTTCCCAAGTAGGATAAGCCTTTCAAGCGTTTTAGCATATGCTGAAGTAGGGTAGTTGTGCCAGCAGGGAGGCCAGTGCAACTGGAGCAGGTCTATTGAATCAATCCCAAGCCTTTTCAAGGACTTGTCCACAGACTTGAAGATATCGTGGGGGTTAAGGAATTCGCCCGGTATTTTAGTGGCGATAACCACGTCGTCTCTTTTAACCCCCAGCTCCCTGAGAGCCTTTCCCAGGAATTCCTCGCTCAACCCTCTCCCGTAAACCATTGCGGTGTCAAAGAAGTTTATGCCTAGCTCAACGGCTTTAGCGATCACTTGTTTAGCCTTCTCATAATCTGTTAACCCCCATGCCTCACTATACTGCCATGTGCCGAGCCCTATTCGGGAAACTTTTAAATCAGTCCAACCGAGGATCGTGTACTCCATCCACTACACCGATCACAGTTATGTACTCCATGGTTTAAAACGCTCGAAACCTATTACCTTGATTAGGTGTACCTAATGAGCACCAAGTTCAGGATTACCGGATTATCAGCGGTCAGAACCGCCCTCGCCATTGAGGACAGGTATGAAACCATCGTGGTTGGGGGAGGGCCAGCGGGTCTAACGGCCGCGCTATACAGTGCGAGATATGGGCATAAAACGCTCTTGGTCACGAAACTGCTTGGAGGCAACATTACTAAGGCACCCCTGGTTGACGACTATATTGGAATACCAGACATCTCAGGCAACGATCTCGCCGACAAGTTTGTGAAACATGTGAAGAAGTATAACGTCCCAATAATTATCGACGAGGTTGTTGACGTTGTGAGGAGACCTGAGGAAAACCTATGGTGTATCCAGCTGAGAGGTATGAAGAAGGAGGTGTGCGCCTACTCAATCATCCTCGCCGTCGGTTCAGAGAAGAAGAGACTCGGTGTCCCAGGCGAGAGAGAGCTAGTAGGCAAAGGGGTCTCCTACTGCGCTACCTGTGATGGACCGTTATTCAAGGGTAAGGTGGTAGCGGTTGTTGGTGGAGGCAACGCGGCATTGACCTCAGCCATACACTTGGCTAAAATAGCTTCCAAAGTATACTTGATACACAGGAGGGATGAGTTCAGAGCTTTCAACGTCTATGTTGAAGCGGCGAAGAATAGTCCGAACGTAACGTTCCTTCTAAACAGCGTGATAGCGGAGATTATTGGCAGAGATAGGGTTGAGGCGGTGAAGGTTTTAAACAAGGCTGAGGGAAGGGAGAGCATTATCAACGTTGACGGCGTCTTCGTAGAGATAGGGCTTCAACCGCCCGTAGAGTTCTTCAAGAAGATAGGGCTCGAGCTGGATGAAACGGGGAGAGTAAGAGTTAACGTTGACAGGAGCACAAACCTGCCAGGAATATTCGTAGCGGGAGATGCGGCGGGAGGCCCGTTCAAGTACAGGTTCGAACAGATAATAACGGCTGCGGCAGATGGCGCGATAGCTGCCGACGCGGCCTGCAAGTACGTTTGTGCCTTAAGGCATGCGGGAGGTTCAATGCCCAAGTAGTTCGCCACCTTAATCTTTCAAAAAAGCTCCGGGATTGCTCATAGCAGTAGATAACCCCTTGGAAACAGTGTTGCTCTAGGTTTTTGAATCCCCGCGTGACGTTAAGATTAAAAAACCAATAGACCAGTTAAGGATTATGAGGGATTTCAAGAGGGCCCGTAGCTCAGCCAGGTAGAGCGCCCGGCTCATAACCGGGTGGACCGGGGTTCAAATCCCCGCGGGCCCACTAAAACAACGCCCTTATGTGCCAGCCCTCCACGACTTCAAATACTCCTCCTGCTCCGGGGTTAGCTCGTCAATGGAAATACCCATGGACTCCAGCTTCAAACGTGCAACCATCTTGTCCACTTCAAGCGGCGGATTGAGAACCGCCGGCTTCAACAAGTGCTTGTTTTCAACAAGGTATTTGGCAGCGATGAACTGGTTGGCGAAGCTCATGTCCATTACCTCGCTCGGATGGCCCTCGGCTGCGGTAAGGTTCACCAGCCGGCCCTCGGCGAGCAGGTAAATCCTCCTCCCATCCCTCAGCTCGCACTCTTCAACATTGCTTCTGACGAGCCTCTTCCTCACCGATAGTTTCTCGAGATCCGGTATCCAAACCTCAACGTTGAAATGGCCCGCGTTAGCAAGTAATGCGCCATCCTTCATTAGCTGGAAGTGCTCACCCCTTACAACCGCCTTGTTCCCAGTGGCCGTGATGAAAACGTCCCCTATAGGGGCCGCCTCAATCATTTTCATAACTTCGAAGCCGTCGTGTACTGCTTCAAGCGCCCTTATAGGGTCAACCTCGGTTACGATAACTCTCCTAGCCCCTAGCCCTCGGGCTCTCAAAGCTATGCCTTTGCCAACCCATCCGTAGCCAGCTACCACGACGACTTTGCCAGCTACTAGAATGTTAGTGGCTCTCAATATTCCATCGAAAGTGCTCTGACCCGTTCCATACCTATTGTCAAACATGTGCTTGGTGTAGGCGTTGTTCACCGCCACCACAGGGTATTTGAGAACCCTTTCCTTCTCCATGGCGATCAACCTGTTAACACCGGTCGTCGTCTCCTCCGTGCCCCCCACTATTCTCTCGGCTACACCTGGATACTCTGAGTGTAGGAGGGCGTGAAGGTCTGCTCCATCATCAAGCACTATGTCTGGCAGGCTCTCGGCAATCTTTCTCGAACACCAATAGTATTCTTCAGGCGTCTGACCCCTCCAAGCGTAAACCCTTATCCCGTACTCAACAAGTGAGGCAGCCACATCATCCTGTGTTGACAGCGGGTTACTTCCAGCGAGCAATACTTCATCCGCGCCCGCGTCCTTGAAAGCCTTCATCAGGACAGCCGTCTCCTTAGTAACATGCAGGACGGCGCCGATCCTGAGGTTTCTGAAAGGTTTTTCGTCACGGTATTTTCTACGCAGGAGCATTAGAACAGGCATGTGTCGCTCTGCCCACTCAATCTTGAGGCCTCCTTCGTGCGCAAGGCTTAAATCCCTGACTTTATAGTCCAAGCCTACCACCATCCTGAGATAGTACTAACTCTTAACCCAAGTAATAAACTGGTTAAAGAAAAGGAGGTTTCAGATCCCGAAGATTCTGAAGCCGAGAATGATTAGGAAACTGACAAGCGGGACTGTTATATTATCGTCAATCTTACTGTGTATCTCGAAATGTTCAACAACACTTGCTACTAGTCCTGCGAAAGCCCCGGGGAGGCCTAGGATTATCTGCCCGACAGGAACTGTAACTATGGCCATTGCAAGATTGCCGAACCATGACTTATTCCTCTTGTCATACAAAGCATTCCTCACGATCCCTGTTATCCCGTCCCCGAAGGACATGAACGCTACCGGGACGACACCGTAAACCCAGTCCTTGAAAACCACCCATGAAGTAATCATCACGGCACCCCACATTACTATGAAGTTTACCTCGTTGATGTTGTCAGGGTCTTGGAACCAGTAGAGGAGTTTACCGGTTTTATGTGGAATATAGGTTGCAAGGAATAGGAGGACTAGCATTGGAATAATCGTTAAAGGCGTAGTGTAGCCCAGGAGGGGGATCATTATTGATACAACACCGCCGGCTAGGATGTGAATGATCTTTCTATTATAATATACGGCCTTAATATGTGTGGCCCCCTTCTTAACCATTACGTTGTAGGTGAATTTCGTAAGAGGGATCACGACGATCAACACCCAGATGAATAAAATAGCAGTATATATTGATTCCTTGATCAATACTTCAGTTGATAAACCCCCTAACATAGGCCAACCTCTTAAGCATTCGTTAAAATTATTGTTTAGAAGTAAGTAAAATACTTAATCTTTGTATATTTTGTTCAAGATTCAAGGTGTACTAGTGTTTCCCTAGGTAGTCGAACAAGCTTTTCCTGCCAGCTGTAGAAGTAACCTTTCTTAAGTCATTCTCCGTGATGCCAAAGTACTCTAGTATTCTGAGCGCGGCGGGCACTACTTGATGCTCAATATAGTAGTTGACATCTATCAGCCTCGGATCCTTGGCAAGGTTGAAGGGTTCAGCCCTCTCGGATATCCTCCCGGCTCCTCTAACTATGACGAATCCTACTTTATCTCCTACATCTATCTTCAACCCCTTCTTCTCAAGCTTCCTCGCTGCGGAGACGTGGGGAGACTCCACATCATACTCCTCAATCTTCTTGGTCAAGGTTTTCCATATAATCAGTTTCTCAACAGGTATCTTGTTCTGCGTTAGGTTTGCTATCACTGTTTTCACGTATTCAACAGCCTTGTCAACGTTCTTCTCCTTTAGGAGGATACTTGTAATGTTCTCCTGAACCTCCTTGGCAAGCTCCGTCCAATCTCCTCTAACGGCTTCAAACCCTACTATGTCGATTCTGCCATCTGTTAAAAGTCCTGCGTAACGCTTCTTGGCCTCGGTGAAGAAGACTCTCTCATAGACCTTGTCTACCTTTATCTCGAAGCCCAGCTCCTTCTCAACGTATTCCACGAGGCTTCCAACCTTAACCGGGTCGTTCTCAACGAATAAGGAGTCGGTGTCGCCGTATACTACTTTCAAACCCATCTCCCTAGCCCTGTTGATCACAGCGGTGATCATCGTCCTCCCCCAGGCGGTAACGGCTTCGGCACACTCGCGGCAGTACCACCTAGCCCCGAGCCAGCCCATGTACCCGTAGGTCGCGTTGGCCAGTATCTTAACAGCTTTCTGCCTCTCATCAAGTAGCCTGTATTCCATGCTTATCGGCGGGTATTTCTTCATCTCACTCCTCAACAGCTTTCTCAAGCTGAGAAGCATTGAGAGCACGTTTTTGAAGAAACCGGGGGGCTCCTTCCCGAAGCAGTGTCCAACCTCGGGCGCTATGTAGTGGCTGGCTGTGCTGCACCCGCCTGGTTTTTCAATCGTATCGGGTCCTACGTTATACTTGATCATAATGTTCGGGTACATGCTTGTGAAGTCCAGGACAGCTATGTTCTCATGGATTCCTTTCAAAGGCGTTAAGACCACCGCTCCCTTGTACGTTTCAGCCTCCTTCTCCTCCCTGTTCGGTATTAACTCGTTATTCACCAGCGCCTCGTGCATAAGGAACCACTCAAGCCTGTACCCCACGCTCGCAGCCCCAACCTGGTCTAGCGGGAGCCTAGTGATGTATGACAACTGCATTGCGAACGGGAGGAACTTATCGGCCAGTCCCATTGTCGAGCGGACGTCATCCTCGTTATACTTTAAGAGCAATCCTCTCTTAGAGGGGTCGTTCCAATACTTGGGGAAATCCACGTAGTCTATTAAAACCCTTGACTCCCTCTTCATGACGCCTAAGTAGTCTGCGACGACATCGAGGCTTTTGATCTTGACCTCAGGTATCTCCTCCGCGAAATCGTAGAGGTCAACGTTCAACCTCCCCGCTATGGAGACATGCCCGTAAGTACTTGTCGACGGGGGTGAACCCTTCTTCCTTCCCACATCTAGTTTCAAGCCTAGCACGCTGGCTCTTTCCAAGAGATACTGCCAGTCAAACCTGCTACTGTTGTACCCTACGATTATATCGGGGTCGTACGTCTGGACGAACCTGGTGAACTCTATGATGGCGTTCTTGTCGTTGAAGCCGTCTGCCAGGAATTGCTTGAACACTCCATCGCTGGTTAGAACACCTACTATTATGACGGGGTCTCTTTCAGGCTTCGGAGTTCCTGTTTCATTGTATACTTCTATGTCGAAGGCCATGATCCTGAGCTCCGGTGTTGACCAGTCCTCGAGAGGACTTATCTCGCCCCTAACCTCGTACTCCTCCTCAACCTTGTAAGACGGATTTCTTCCTCTAGCCTCAACCTCTGCCCTGTGCCACCCACATGGTCTTAAATGGTGGTCGAGAATGTATCTCAGGCTGAACCTTATATCAGCCTCAACGACCTCGACGACCTCAGGTATCTCCCTAACCTTCTCTCTATACTTCCTGACGTATTCAGGTATCACGGTGGTTATCTTTAAAGCGTTCACGGGTTTGCCGTAAAATTTTTTCTCAACAGGCTCTACTCTTATGAGGGGTGAAGACCTTTCGGATAAGCTGATGATTTTTCTCGCAACGGCTTCGGCAGAGGCCTTCTCCCGCAGGATGGCATAAAAGTATGGTCTAAACCTTTTATCCCTTAAAAGAACCCTCTTGCCATCCCTGCTAACGCCCCATATTATGATGTTGGGCTCCTGGGAAACCACTTCGTAGCTGACATCTAGCAGATAGAAATCCAGTAGCATGCGCTTCCCGTTAAAAATAATGTTTAAACAATCTCATAAACATGCTTCGAAAATGTGGTGTGGCTTGAAAATAATTGAAGAGGATTTGAAGAAGGGATGGGTTAAAATACTCGTTGAGGACGAGGACGACCTGTGGGTTCTATACAACCTTCTCAGTCCAGGCGATATCGTTTACGGGAGGACAAGCCGGGAGGTGAAGCAGGGGGAAGGGGGCTCGAGCAGGAGGGTTTCCATGACGCTGGGTTTGAGATTAGAGAAGCTCGAGTTCCAGGAGTTCTCAGACAGGCTGAGAGTGAGAGGTATCGTTGTAGACGGGCCAGAGGAGTTCGGGGTTAAGGGTCACTATCACACGATAAACCTCTCTCCTGGAGATACTTTAGTAGTGTTTAAAGAGAAGTGGTCGGCCAGTGAGCTTGAAGCCTTGAGAAGGAGCTCTGTGAAGAAGAGGAGAGTGATGCTCGTAAACATTGATCATGATGAAGCGTGTATAGCCGTGTTGACTGAGCAGGGTGTTATCCAGCTCAGCGAAGCCTATGGGAGATTGCCTGGGAAAATGTATGCTAGCGGCTACGATACCTTGCTGAGGAATTACCTGGAGGAGGTGTTGAAGCTCGTCTCAGACTATGCTTCAAGGGAGAGGGTTGACGCTTTAGTAGTGGCGGGCCCGGGCGACTTGAAGAACACGCTCGCCGATCTCGCACGCTCAAGGGTGAAGGGCTTACCGGTATACGTTGACTCAACCTCTATAGGGGGTTGCAGTGGCTTAAACGAGCTCCTTAGGAGGGATGTTGTTAAGAAAGTAGTATCAGAGCTTTCAGTAATAAGAGCTCGAGAGGTTTTCGAGGTTTTCAAGAGACTAGTCGTGGAGCAACCGGATAGGGTTGCGTACGGGGTTGACGAAGCCTACTGCGCAGCGTTGATGAGCGCTGTAGACAAGCTCGTGGTCGTGTCAGAGCTGATCAAGAGCGGGGATGATGGGGTTAGGAGCAAGGTCTTGGAAACCCTTGATAAAGCATTCTCATCGAAAGCCGATATCTGGATCATCCCGGGGAGAGCAGATATTGGTGTTGAGGTAGGCGGCTTCGGCGGCATTATCGCGGTTTTAAGATACCCGTTGCAGACCAGGACTTGCTAGCGCTGGAGAGCCCTCCTCACAATGCTGTTCCTCCTTGCAAGCTCCTGTATAGCGTCCTCGAAAGTCTCGTCAGGCTGCAATACGTGTTTAAGGAAAACCCCTGTCCTGCCAACGCTGTCCCTCCTGCTGAGAACCCTGACTCTTTCGAGAACTGTTTCAACGCTGACCCCAAGCTTCTCGGCGACAACACTCTCGAAACCTATCACCGGGGATTCCAAGTGCCCATTCTCAACCGGCTCAATCAATACGAGCTTCTTGTTAACCCCTGGAGCCCGCCTCTCACTGATCAATCCATCCCTGTCGAGCAACCCTCCAAACCGATAGAACTCGTGCTCGCGGGGCTTTAAATTCGCAAGGGGGAAGCTCACGGTTCTACGCTCCTCATCATCTAAAACAACGTATGCTTTCGGAGTGTTAACGGGGGTTGCCATAACAATATACTTCTTCCTCACCTGGAGCCCGCTTAACTCTAGAACGTATTCCAGCTTGTACGATGGTATCGGGTAGGGTATGAAGACATCTATGTCGCTCCCTTCCCACACATCCCCTCTTGCAACGCTCCCATGCACCACGGGGTTTAAACCGGTCACGGCTAGCGCCTCAATTATTATAAGGGCTTCCCTTCTCAGTCTCTGCAAGAGCCTCCAGTGAGCTTCGTCGTAAATAACCTCCCTGAACTCAGGGGTTTTCTGAACCTTCTCCCTAACCAAGACCCGGTTCCTCTCCCCGTTCTACCAATCATTATTTAAAGCACATTTAACAATATTCTACCGTGGTGTGTTTAAATAAATGGACGCGTTCGCAACAGCGTTGGCTACGATTCTATCCCTGTGGCTAGTGCTTAACGCGTTGCTCAAGCTTTCGAAAAAACATACAGGAAGCAACAGTGTGGAGTTGAAATACGGGTTTATTCTGATTGTTAGAAGGAAGTCGGCTTTAAGTACTAGCAGGGTTTTCAAAAGGTTGAGCTATGTTTTCACAGCGTTGTTCGCGATTTCCCTCGGATTATTCCTTTACTTCTCCGTCAACACTGTTGTTTCAAGAATGATACGCGATGCTCCCGGCGCAGTCCTATTGATCCCGGGGATTAACATAAAGGGTTTGGACGTGCTTTACTTTGTGATCGCTGTGAGTATTGCAGCTATCACTCACGAGTACTTTCACGCTAAAACAGCCGTCAGCAATGATGTCGGGGTTAAGTCATTCGGGTTCATGCTCGCCTTCATTCTTCCACTAGCCTTCGTTGAAGTCTCCGAGGGGAGGTTCAATCCCTCGCCTTTGAGGGTTAAGGTGGGTATTCTGGCAGCGGGCGTTGCGGCAAACCTCATCATCGGGCTATTCTTTCTAGCGATAATCCCGCTCTTGTCAACCCCTGCCCTCTACGTGCTGGGGGTTGAGCAGGGGGGTTTGGCGGAGTCCCTGGGTATATCGAGTGGGGATGTACTGCTAACCGTTAACGGGACGAGGCTGACGAGTTTCGAGAGCTTGAGGAGCATTCTTTCAAGCAGTGACGAGGGCTTGCTGGTTTTAGAGGTGCTGAAGCCTGATGGTGAGGTGGTAGCTAAGCATTTCTACAAGAACAATACGCCCGTGAAGCTCGGCGTTAACTTGACCGAGACAAGAGTGCCGGCTGAGGGGCTGGCCAAGACCCTCGGATATGCACTATCCACGGGGCTATTGAAAATGTTCTCATGGATATACCTGGTAAACTTCAACTTAGCACTGATCAACGCGGCCCCCATATTCATAACGGATGGCGGGAGAATAGTGTATGAGGTGTTGGGGGACAAGATCGGCTTGCTTATCAACAGCATGTGTACCGTAATCCTGGTGTTTATGATAGCCCCTATCCCATTCTAACCGGTGTAAAAACAGTTAATAAACTCCTGTGATAAAATATTAAAACGCCCGCGGGCCGTGGGGAGGGCCCAGTTTACTGGGTCAGACAACCATGCGCTGCGCGGCTGGGCCCTGTCAACCCCCACGCAAGGCAATGACCCCCGCCCCATGGGGCTTGCGGTGGCGGAGCCCTCTCCGGAGGGGGAGGGTGAACCGCCTTAACCGGGGGAACCCGGCCAGGCCCGGAAGGGAGCAACCTTACCCTGGCCGCAAGCGTTCATGGGTCACCGGGGCAGAGACCTGCGTGGAAGGGCTCTGGCAGGGCTCTCCACGCGGTGTATGGGGCTACGGTTCGCGGGTTGTTTAATCAATTATTTAAACACAGTGCTAGAGATAGGTTAATAAGTGTGGGAGACGCATTTTAATGATCATGGTGGTTGAATGAGTAGGGGATTATTCTCTATTCTGCTGCTAGTGATGTTACTGTTCAGCCTAGCGTTAATTCCCCCGAGGACGGAGTCGGCTCAGGCGAAAATATATCTAGCGCTCGTATGGCATTACCATCAACCATGGTATTACAGCGTTGACGAGTCCTATTTCACCCTGCCGTGGGTCAGAATGCACAGTGTTGGAAACTATTACAAGATGGCTTACATCCTTAGCAAGTACCCTGATGTAAGGGCAACGTTCACGTTCTCCGGCTCACTGCTCGAGATGCTTGTCGACTATGTTGAGAACGGTAAGATGGATGTTAGACAGATCATATCGTGGAAGATTGTTAACGGGACTGTTAACAAGACCGAAGTATTCTCCATGCTGAGGATGCCGGGCGGATTCTTCGACATAAACTGGAACAGGATCGTAAACGTAATTCCAAGGTTCAGGGAGCTGAGAGACCTCGCCCAGTCAGCGTTTTCATCATGCTCTGCGACAGCAACCTCTGAGCAGGAGTTTATAGACTGTGTCGTAAACCAGTTTACGGGCGGGAACCTAATGGGACAGAACGTGGTTGATCTCGCAGTATTGTTCAACCTGTTCTGGATCGATCCTAGAGTTGCAGAGGAACAATACCCCGATATCTACCAGTTGATGAACCGCGCATACCAGTATAGTTCACCCGGCTTCACCGCTAGCGACCTGCGAAGGATTCTTAAAGTACACGAAGACATAATGTCGAGGATTACGCAGATCTATCGCAATCTATCCTCAACAGGCCAGGTCGAGCTGATACCAGTCCCGTACAGCCATCCGTTGGCACCAATCATTGTTGATTTCGGCTGGTCAGAGGATATTGAAGTACATGTGAACGTTAGCATAGAATTGTTTAAGAGACACTTCAACTACACCCCGGTTGGTGCATGGCCCGCAGAGCAGGCCGTTAACTCCTACGTCGTCGAGGCCTTTAGGAAGGCTGGGATCACCTGGACCATCACGGATGAGTCAATACTAGCTAAGACCGGGGTAAACACGAGCGATATAAACAACCTGGGCGTCCCATGGTACATAGATTTCCCGTCAGGCAGGATATACGTGTTCTTTAGACATACTAAGCTGAGCGACTTGTTAAGCTTCCAGTACAGTAACTGGAACCATGTCGACGCGGTTAACGATTTCGTTAACGGGGTCTTATCGTTCAGGAGCCAGGCCGCCGGACCCAGACTCGTCGTGGTAGCGCTCGACGGTGAGAACCCCTGGGAGCACTACGAGAAGTTTGGAGACTTATTCCTCAACACGCTTTACCAGAAAATCACTGAGCTCCAGTCGCGGGGAGTTTTGGAGACTATTACCCCGCGCGAGTTCATAGAAAGATTCCCTGGGACCGCGAGGGAGCTCCCGCTTCGAAACTACCAGTACTTGGATCTTGCCGGGAAGGATATTTCAAACATCCCTCCTGTCGGCTACGGTGATGACTATGGAAGACTCCCGAGGAAGACCGTTCAGGCAAGGTTGCCGGAGGGGTCCTGGGCAGGCGGTGAAGTAACAATATGGATAGGTGATAGGCAGGAGAACGTTGCATGGATGTGGCTCGCGAAGGCTAGGAGCGACATACTGGGGGCTCTGGGCTTGCAGAGCTTTAAACAGCTGTATGAGCGGAGACCCGATATAGCTAGATACTTGCTGAAAGCTGAGGCCAGCGATTGGTGGTGGTGGTACGGTGGAGACGGGGGAGGATCCCCTGAGACTTTCGACCCAATATTCAAAGCATACTTGAAAGCGGCATACGAGCTCGCGGGCCTCACACCCCCGGACTATCTTAGCGTTAAAGCATACCCTGATGGCAGGCCGATAGGCTGGTTAAACACCATTCCAAGCCCCGTCGACGCCCAGGTTACAATTGACGGGGTGTTCGAGAGCCTGTGGTGGAACAGCGTATCTCGCGGAGCCGGCTTGAACATTACGGTAGGATCAACCTATGTTAGAAACGTTTTCATACTGTTCGACCCAGGGAGGCTCTACATCGGCTTCAATGTTTCGGCAACAGGGATAGATCTCAGCAAGCTGGCAGTAGCCATATATTTCACATCCTCGAACACCTCACTATCCCCGTTAAGCCCAGGCTACAACATCTATCCGAGGCACACCCCGGCTGACCTGGGGATATACCTCGTAAGAGAGGTTTTAATCTACCCGGTGAACTCCACGGTGAAGGTTAACGTGGCTGGCGGAAGCGGCTCATGGATCAGCGTGGGAGACGGCGTAGGTGCCGCACGCTCCCAGGGTGGTTTAACAGGTTTTGAAGCAGCTGTCCCGTGGAACCTGCTAGGGATACCGAGGGGAGAATACACCTACTTAGCGGTGGCAGTCTATTACGATAACGCACTAGTTGAATGGTCTCCGAGACTTGGACTGGTGCATCAGTTGCAGGTTCCAGTAGAGGCTATAACAGGAGACATAGTGTTCGAAATGGATGACCCGTTAGGAGACGATGATGGCGCGGGAGGCTATACCTACCCGACCAACTCCGTGTTCGCCCCAGGAGTGTTCGACCTGGTTAAGTTCCAGGTTGTTGACGCCGGGGATAAGGTAGTGTTCACTATAACCTTCAGAAACCTCGGCGGCAACCCGTGGGGAGGTCCCAACGGATGGAGCATGCAGCAGGTGCACATATATGTTCACACAACAATGAGCGGCGGTAGAACCGATACTTTTGGTTTAAACGTGAAAATAGCTGAGGAGCATGCCTGGCACATGGCTCTCATCGTTGCTCCAGGCTGGGGCACGGACCCTGTTCCAATAGGGGAGAAGACAGGGATATACTACTACGATAAGGAGTCGCCAACGGCTCAGGGAGGGGATTTCAAAGCATACGCTGACACAGGTAATAACAGGATCATAGTTGAGGTACCCAAGTCAATGCTCTACGACACCGGCAACATTGACAAATGGGTATATGTTGTAGCTGTGACGAGCCACGATGGCTTCTCGCTAACCAGGATAAGAGCGTTCCAAGTTGGCAGTGGAGAATGGGTTGTGGGCGTTCCATCAGAATATGCCCTAGCAGTTCTCAACGGTGTCCTCCCCTATGTTCTCGACTTGCTGGCTGAGACCAAGGAGGATCAGTACAGCATGCTTAAGAGCTACAGCATCGAAGCCAAGGCTCTTGCCACGTTGAGAGGAGTTGGAGCATACGTGCCGCCCACTGAGACGACAACGACTCCTACCGGGACAACCACGACGCCATCTCCCACGACAACTCCTGAGGCGACAACTCCGGCACCGCCCTACGATTACACTTTAATCATCATCGTAGTAGTTGTGTTGACGGCGGTGGGGGCAGTAGCCTTCCTCTACATGAAGAGGAGACCTTAAGGAATATTTTTTCTTGCAAACACATCATATATTCTTGGGGTGTTGTTAACCTTGGCACGGGTGAGGCTTGAAAAGGTTGTTAAAAAATATGGCAAAGTGGTAGCGGTTGACCATGTAGATCTTGACATCAAGGATGGCGAATTCTTCTCACTCCTAGGCCCATCGGGTTGCGGGAAGACAACTACCCTGAGGCTTATAGCGGGTTTGGAGTTTCCGGACGAGGGTTTCATATATATTGATGACAGGGTTGTTAACGATGTCCACCCCAAGGACAGGGATATAGCAATGGTTTTCCAAAACTACGCTCTCTACCCTCACATGACGGTTTTCGAGAACATAGCTTTCCCGCTTGAAACGCGCAGGAAGGTTCTCAACCTGTCGAAGGATGAGATTAGGAAGATGGTTTCGGAGACTGCAAGATTCCTAGGTATTGAAGAGTTGCTCGATAGGTATCCCTCCCAGCTGAGCGGTGGTCAGCAACAAAGGGTTGCGCTGGCAAGAGCCCTTGTGAGGAAGCCGAAGGTTTGGCTACTGGACGAGCCCTTGAGCAACCTGGATGCTAAGCTTAGAGTGTTGATGAGGAGTGAGCTGAAGAGGCTTCAAAAACAGTTGGGAATAACTACGATATACGTGACTCACGACCAGGTTGAGGCTATGGGCATGGCTGACAGGATTGCAGTGATGAACAAGGGGAGGGTTGCTCAGGTTGGAACGCCCGAGGAGCTATATTCTAGGCCGGCGGACATTTTCGTCGCAACCTTCATAGGCTCTCCGCCCATGAACCTTATACAGTGCACTATAGTTGAGAAGCAACCATTAGAGTATATTGTCCCCCCTGAGCTTGAAGGAGGAATCCTCGGGAGCGGTAGGGTTTCAACCAGCACTGTCTTAGAGTGTAGAGAAGGGTTGAGCATTCCTCTCGACCCCTCCCTGGGCTCTAGGCTTCTAGGTGAGGGAGAGTCAGAGGTTTACTTGGGCGTGAGGCCGGAGGATACGCTCGTGTTCAAGGAGGCTAGGCAGGGCTTAGGGGTTTTAAAGACAAGGGTCGAGGTTGTTGAGCCGTTGGGTTCTGAAACCATTTTGAACATTAAAATGGGCGAGGACTTGTTGAAGATTAGGCAACCCGCGGGGCGCGTCTTCCAATCGGGCGAAGAAGTATACCTGGAGTTTAACTTGAGGAAGGCATTATTGTACAGCAGGAAAAACGGCAGGCTCCTGGCTTAACGGTTTTAACCTTTAACGGCCCCCATCCTGTACGCTTCTCCAATATATCTTTGAGCGAAAATGTAGACAAGTATAACGGGTATAGCATATATTAGCGCCAGCGATGCGAAAAGCGATGGAGCCTGCTCACCTCTCGGACCTATCGCGGTCTGGAAAATATATGCTCCCAGAGTCTGCACTCTCAAGAGGTTTGCCACGAAGAACTCGCCCCAGGCCCCCATGAATGAGAACAGTGTTATGATTACCATGGCGCTCCGTGAAGCAGGCAGGACGATTTTGAAGACTATTTGACTCCAGCTGGCGCCGTCCATGAAAGCCGCCTCGTCCAGCTCTTTGGGGAGATTGTCGAAGTATGTTTTTATAAGCCATGTTTGAAACGGCACAGCACCAGACGCATATATGAAGGGCAGGACCCACATGTTGAATATTGGTATCCCCCATGAGTTTAGGATTACGAGGAACATGAACAAGGCTATTACCGCTATGATCCCGAATCCCCCTCCAACCTGGCTTAGGATAAGGTAGACGTACAAGAGTGTGTCTCTGCCGAAGAATTTGAACCTCGAAAAGCTGTATGCTGCGGGCGTGATCACCACTATGGATATCACGATTGTTAGGAACGATATTACAGCGCTGTTAACCAGTGCGCTGTAGAATAGAGGGTCCTGGAACGCTCTCAGGTAGTTTTCAAAAGTCACCCCGTACTCGAAAACCTGTGTTAGGCTTGTTAAAATAATGCCCTTCTCAGGCGTTATAGACTGTATTATGATAAATAGCACAGGATACAGCATCACGAACAGTATTGTAAACCCCATTACCGTGGCGAAGATTTTTAAAACCGTTTTACCAATGCTGAAGCCCATTTCAACGCCCACCTCTCAGCTTCTTCGAGGAAACAAACCATATGGTTACGTACACCAGCAGTAAGAGGACTATAACCAGGTATGTTGCCGCAGCATACCCGTAGCCTTTGTCTATTGAAACCCTGTTGTAGCCGAAAAGTATGAGGAATTCGTTGACGTTTCCCGAGCGTGTTCCGAGTCCCGGGATTGAAATGGGTTTCGTAGGGCCGCCTCCGTTGAGAAGTAGTGGAACCATGAACGCCTGTAGGGACGCTCCTGTAGTAAGTATTGCAGCGAACATTAAGGGCTTCGAGATAAGGGGTAGTACAACCCTTCTCAGCCTCGTGAAAGCCGAGGCCCCATCTATGTATGATGCTTCCAAGAGGTCTTTGGAAACCCCTGCGAGAGCCCCCATGGTCACCGTCATTACGAACGGGTATGCGAGCCAGGTCTCGAACAAGTTGTACACTATGAAAGCTTCCCACTCGTAGTTGTACATGTCTAATCCAAACATCTTTCCGAGCTGACCGTTCGGGTTGAACAGGAATCTCCATGTCAGACCTGAGAGAAGGATTGGGATCGCCCATGGCGCGAGTATTAGACCTCTCAACACCCTCCGTCCCCACACCAGTGGCGAGGAGTAGACGAATGCGAGCGCAACGCCCACTAGGAGTTTGAGGGGCACGCTTGTAGCTACGAAAACAGCTGACTTATAAAGAGAGTAAAAGAATCTCGGGTCAGCGAACAGTTTCTTAAAGTTTTCAAGCCCTACATACTTCATTATCAACCTTTCGCGGTCGCTTATCAAGCTCTGGGAAACTATTTCGAAGTAGCCTTGCAGGTCGCTGCTCATCCCCGTGAAGTATTCCTCAGCACTGCGTATCAAGTAGATCGTAAGGTTGATACTGTTTAGCAAATCATCCCTACCCATCACAAGGTACTGTGAGGAGAGCCGGGATACCGAGTCATATATTACGCTGAGGTTTCTAACAGCCTCCGAGGAGATCAAGGGCCTTGTCGGCTGGAAACCTATCTCAGTACAGTTGAAAGTTTTCTGAACCCGCTCCGGTATCAACCTAAGTCCTTGAACTGTGACATATATTGCTGAAGCGTTAAGCATCACGTATAAATCAGTAGTGTGATCCTTCGATTCCTCGACGGCTTGCTTGAAAGCGATTAACTCTTTTTCAACCGCTCTCAACGTGTTAGCGACTTTTTCAACAACGTCTTCCGCTCTCTCTGTCAGGTTCTCCTGTGTCATGATCACATTGATGCATGCTAACGTGTTATCTATTTCCTTCAAAACCTCAGGGTTGGGGAGGAGATTTTCTTCAGCGGCATTGGTGAAAGCTATCCCAATGGAGAAGAAAAGAGGCCAAATACTGAAAAACACGTAAAGAACAATGCCTGCCAGGGCAAGAGCAATCCCGACACGAGAGGGGTATAAAATCTTTTTAACGCTCATGGGAAAACCCCTTTCAAACAGTTTGTGTTAGGCTTCCGTAAGGGTTAATGGGGAAAAAAGAGGAGGAGTAGATATTTATCACCCACCTAGGCCCTGCATTATAGTTGCATACGCCTCATCAAGTTGCGGATCCACGGCGGCAAGAGCAGCCTGTATCGCCTCTTCAACAGTCTTTCTCTCTGCTAGGGCATTAGTGTACTCGCCGATTATAGCGTTCAGGTTGGTGCCTACACCCCATACCTTATCCATCTTGGGATCTTTAGGCATCGGGGAGCTCCTCAGCACCTGTTGCATGAAACCGTATACTACCGGGAATTGAGACCTATTGTTGACAACGTCCTGTATTACTGTTTGTTTAACGGGAACGTAACCGTTCAGCTCGACAAGTATTTTCAATGCGTTATCGTTTAAAGCCACGTATAGTATGAAGAGAACGCTCGCATATGTCCTCTGGACGCCTCCTGATGCAGCTAGTACTGTGAGATACAGGTTTCTGAAACCACTGAAGGGTTTCGGAACCTTGTTGCCTATGTTTGGAATAGGAACTACTTCAATATTTTCTAGCCCGAGAGCGCTTTTAATATCGGGCAGAGCCCATGGACCTGTGATGATCATTGGTGTTTTACCTGTGAGGAAGTTGTTTAATTGATTGTTGAGGCCTAGGTCGGTGGTGTCTAGGTATGGTAAAATGTTTTGGACATAGAACTTGACACCATCCTTTGTTCCAGTGGTGTTAACGCCCACGGATCCGGTTTCCTCACTGTAATAGTATCCTCCAAACGCTGTGATAAATGGGTAGAGATGGTAGGGGTCGAACTGATAGGATAAACCATATTTTCCTTGACCAGGATTGTGGAATTGTCGCATAATACTCTTCATCTCCTCGAAGGTTGTGGGCGGGTTGGGAACCAGTTGCTTGTTGACGATGAGGGCGATCGCCTCGCCCGCATAGGGCAGCCCATAAGTCTTAAGCTTATAGGTTACTGCCGACATGGCCAAGGGCTGTATAGCTGGGGCAATGTTGTTGATTATCGCCTCGGTTCCAATATATGCTTCAAGGTCTAATATCCATCCCTTATCAGCGAAGGAGCCTATCCAGTCATGCGCCCACGTGAAAACGTCGGGCGCCACCCCAATAAAGCTCTCCCTCTGCTCAGGCGGGAGTGCGGCTATCGCGGAGATCTGTGTTTTCAATTGATCCATGCTGGAATAGTGTATTGGGATAACGTTGATGCCAGGATATTCCTGTTTGAACATGTCGATTACTCGCTGGAAGGCGTCGCGCTCGGCCTCGGATAAAGCGTGGCCGAAGTATATTGTAACGGAAACCTCCCCCTTCTTGGCGGCATCAACGAATGCTTTGAAGTCGGCGGGTACCGTGATGGATAAATCGCCAATCAATATCACGTTGCCCGGAGGAGGCGTGGTAGTGGGCGTGGTCGTCGTATCAGTTGGCGTCGGTGATGTCTCGGTTCGCTGGTCTCCTGTTCGCTGTGAAATAAGGTATGCTCCGGCAATTGCCGCAACAGCTACGATCAAAACTATTATTACGGCTTGAATCTTTGTGAGAGCCTTACTCAAGGGTTTCACCTTTAGTTAAATAATCACGTCTTTATTCTAAAAAACTTTTTTTCGGGGAGAGTTTAACTCCTCGTTTCAATCAGCTCTTGCTTCATACTGATTTTTAAACACCAATAACAATGTTAATATTCAAGGGAGTCAACAATGCTCGAGGTCAAGGATCTTGTGGTCGAGGTTTCAGAGCGGAGAGTGGTTAACAGGGTTAGTTTCAAGGTTGACGCTGGCGAGCTGGCGGTGATAATGGGCCCTAATGGTAGCGGTAAGAGTAGCCTAGCCTACGCCATCATGGGGCATCCTCAGTACAAGGTGGTCTCCGGTAGCGTGATAATAGATGGGGTGGACTACACTTCCAGGCCGACTCACGAGCGCGCGTTAGCAGGGCTTTTCCTAGGTTTCCAAAACCCTGTGGAGATCCCCGGTGTAAACCTCTACATGCTCCTGAGGAGTGTTTTAAACAAGAAGATGGGGAGAACGGATATTTCGGAGTATGTTGAAGGATTGGAGAAGAGGGTTAGGAATGAAGCTATTCTAATAGGGTTGAAGGAAGAGTTGCTTGAGCGGGATTTAAACATGGGTTTCAGCGGGGGAGAGAAGAAGAGGTCCGAAATCCTTCAGGCGCGCGTGATCAGGCCTAAATACATAATTCTAGACGAGCCGGACAGCGGCTTGGACGTTGACGGTGTCAGGAGTGTTGCGGATTACATTAAGGAGGCATTACTCGCGGGTTCCTCAATAATACTGATTACCCATTACCCTAGGGTTGTAGAATACGTTTCCCCCAGCAAAGTCTACGTCATGTATCGCGGCAGGTTCGTGGCTGAGGGCGGTTTGGAGCTCATAGACAAGATCAACAGGGAGGGCTACAGATGGCTGGAGGCTGTGGGCATTGAAAGCGCTGGAACTTGATGAGCAAATCTATATTGAAGGGGTATCCTACCCCAAGGAAGTTGAGTTAAGAGGGAGGATTTCTAAAGGGCTTGTCGAGGAGATCTCAAGGCTTAAGAAGGAGCCTGAATGGATGACCCGCCACAGGCTAAGAGCTCTCGAGTATTTCGAGAAAGCCCCCATGCCCAAGTGGTTGACCGGTATCTGGAGCATAGACCTCGATGAAATATCATCATACTACATTAAGCCGGCTCACCCCAAGGCTGAGAGGTGGGAGGACCTACCGGAGGAGATCAGGAGGATTTACGAGAAACTCAACCTTCCAGAGACTTACGCTAAATATCTCGCGGGCTTAACGACAGTGCTGGATAGCGAGAGCGTCTACACCATAATGAAGGATTTGCTCAAAGACCTAGGCGTCATAATGGTTTCAATGGAGGAGGCGGTTCAAAAATACCCTGATATTGTTAAACAATACTTCGGGAGAGTCTTCCCCTACACAGATCACAAGTTCGCCGCCCTCCACCACGCCTTATGGAGCGGCGGGGTATTCGTGTACGTGCCCAGGAACGTTAGAATACCCTACCCTGTTGAAGCATTTTTCTTCATCGGAAGCGAGCTCGAGGGGCAGTTTGAGCACACTATTGTGGTGACCGACGAGAATAGCGAGATAACCTTCATCGAAGGATGTAGCGCTCCGAGGCTTAAAACCTTCAGCTTCCACGATGGAATGGTTGAGCTTTACGCCCACCAGGGGTCGAGGCTCAACTTCGTAACTGTTCAAAACTGGAGCAGGGATATTGTCAACTTCAACAATAAAAGAGGGATTGCGGAGAGAAACGCGATTATCGAGTGGATAGAGGGGAGCATCGGGAGCAAGATAACCATTACCTATCCTTCAACCATCTTGAAGGGAGAGTATGCGAAGACGAACAGCACTGTGGTCGGAATTGCAAACGGGCCGTTCATAAAGGATACTGGTTCGAAAATAGTTCACGCAGCCCCTTACACGTCGAGCAGGGTAGTATCCAAGAGCATTAGCGCTAAGCGGGGTATAAACATTTACAGGGGTATGGTGCAGGTCAACAAGGGGGCTAAGGGAGCCAAGAGCTTTGTCCAGTGTGAGAGCCTGATCCTGGACAAGGACAGCAAGAGCTACACGTACCCTATCATACACGCTTTCGAGAACGATGCCGACATAGCTCACGAGGCAACTACTGCAAGGATAAGCGAGGATCAGTTATTCTACTTGAAATCGAGAGGTCTTTCAGAGAGAGAATCGCTTTCATTGATGATACTTGGCTTTATAAGGGAGGTTTTCCCGAGGCTCCCCTTCGAATACGTTTCAATGCTCACCAGGGTTATCCAGCTAGAGTTCAGCGAGATGGGTGGCGTGGGTTGAGCATTACTGATCTACTTAAGGAGGGGTTTCAAAGATACGGGGACTCGCCGACCGTGAAACACTACACTGATTGGGGCGTCTTCAAGGATGTTTTCGAGAAACTCGCTAACGGGGAATTAGGGTTAGAGAGGAAGATTTTGGTTGAAGCATCAGGCGGCGTGCGAATAGAAGGGCGCGGCGATATAAGTCTTTACGAGCAAAACTCAAACCTTTCTAAATACCACATGATCCTGAGCAGCGAGGCCATTGTCGCAGGTTTCCACGGGGGTAAGGGCTTCATCAACGTGAAACCAGTAGCTGAGGCGGGCGTGAATATCGGGAACCTCATTGCAAGGATTGACTCACCGGGTACGCTTGTATTAAAGGTCGTTAACAACGTATCTAATGGTTTACTTCTACTTGGATTGAACATTAACGTAGCCGATAATGTTGATGCAAGCATCGTTGTCGACGTGGAGGAGGCCCCCGGGTCTGCTTCAAGCATCAACTTCAGAGTGGGGACAGGGAGGGGCTCGATAAGCAATCTCGTCTTCCTTGTAAGCCCTGGGAGGATGATGAGGATGGAGGGCTCGATAAAGCCCGGCGACGATTCACTCGTGCTTGCCAGGTTAACAGGTGTTTTAAACGAGGACAGTAGGATTGACGCGGTTGTTGACGGGCTTATTGATGGTTTAAACGCCACTTTAAACCTATACTCGACACTCTACCTGAGTAAGCATTCAACAGGCAGTGTGCGAGGCAGGGGGACAATATCTTCGAAAGCCTCGGACGCGAGGCTTGTGTACGGGTTTGAATCGATCCTCGAGGAGGAGGCTGTAGCGTATATGCAACCATTTCTCGAGGTAAACAGTAACAGGGTTTTGGAGGCTAGGCACTATGCTAGGAACTACCTAGTTACTGTTGACAAGCTCTTCTACTTAGCAACGAGAGGGTTGAGCTTCAGCGAGGCTAAGAACACCGTTCTGACAGGGTTGTTAACCAGTCTAATGCAGGGCGAGCTCAGGAGCTACTGCTACGGTGAAATAAAAAGGAGAATGAGGAGTCTCCCGGAGGACTAGATTTTAACCCCGATAGCCTTCCTTACCTCATCTACAAGCCATATTAGGAATGAAGCAACTAGCCCGTAAATCCACATGCTCAGCGGTAGCGGGGTAGTGTAGAATACCTGGTTCAGCGGGGTGTAGATTGTGACGACATGTAACGCTAGCGATGTAGCCAGCGCCGGGATAAGCCACTTGTTAAAGCCTATCCTCCACAAAGGCTTGTTCTCACTCCTCGAGGCTAGGGCCCTGCCGAACTCTGAGAGCACTATTGTCGTGAAAGCAGCTGTCTGGGCCATTAGCAGAGATTGAGAATTCATGGTGAAAGCAAGTATTGTGAACCCGGATATGAGTGCTCCGAACACAACATAGTATAGTATTTTCCTTCGAGTTATCAAACCTCCCCTGTACTCGGTGGGAGGCTTCTCCATAATGCCCGGCTCAGCTGGCTCGAGGCCGAGGGCTACTGCGGGAAGAGCGTCAGTGACAACGTTGACCCATAGTAGGTGGATGGGTCTGAGCGGTGGTGGGAGGTACAGTAGTTCAGCACCGAAAACCGTGCCGACCTCGCCCATGTTGGCTGTTAACAGGTAGTTTATCGGCTTCTTCAAATTATCGAATATAATCCTGCCCTCCTTAACAGCTTCAACTATAGTGGAGTAGTTGTCGTCTAGAAGGATGAGCTGTGAGGCCTCTTTGGCAACGTCAGTCCCCCTCACCCCCATTGCAATCCCAACGTCAGCGAGCTTTAACGCCGGGGCATCGTTAACCCCGTCCCCCGTCATCGCGACCTTATAGCCTTTCGCCTTCAACGCTTTAACAATCCTTGCCTTGTGCTCGGGGGTGACTCTCGCGTAAACGTTTATCTTGTCGACTACTCTGGCAAGATCCTCATCGCTCATCTTATCCAGCTCCCTCCCCTCCAGGACTGTTTCCTCGCCGGCTTCCAAACCTATCATCCTTGCTACAGCGATAGCTGTTAACTTATGGTCTCCTGTAACCATGATTGTTTTAATACCGGCCCTGCTGGCGGTTTTCAAGGCCTCTGCGACTTCTTCCCGCGGCGGGTCTATTATCCCGAGGACAGCGTAGAAGGCTAGGCCTGTTTCAACCTGTGATACATCGTAATCCTCGCTGAAAACATCCATCCATTTATAGGCGACCCCGAACGTCCTGTAGCCTTGGGAAGCCAGCTTCTCAATCTCTGTTGACAAGGCCTCTTTAACCTCTCTCGTCAACTCTCCCTCACTACTCCCCTGTACTTTCGTTGAAATATCGAGCAAGAGCTCGGGAGCCCCGGTTGACACCACTAGGTATTTCCCTCCAACCTGGTGAACAGTTGTCTTCCTCTTCCTGAACCTGTCGAAGGGATACGTTTTCACCAACGGGCATTTTTCAACAGCCTTCCTAACACCTTCTTCCCCCAGGGCTTTGTACGCCAGCACTAGGGCCGCCCCCTCGGTGGGCGAGCCCCTCACCCTCCACGAGGAGCTCTCCCTTGTTAATGCTACGTCGACGCTTGTGTGAGCGGCTATAATTTCATACAGGAACGAGTCTTCACCGGGTTCTCCCGGATTGCACAGCACCTTCCCCGACGGCTCATATCCCGTGCCCTCGACCGTGCAGTGTTTTCCCAGCATTTCCACTATTTTAACGGTCATTTCTCCCTTGGTGATTGTTCCTGTTTTATCACTGCAGATGACGTCCACTGCGCCAAGGGTTTCAACAGCTCCAAGCCTCCTCACCAGTGCCTTCTTCTTCGCCATTCTATAAGCACCTATAGCAAGAAGGGCGGTGGCTATTGCGGGGAGGCCTTCAGGTATTGCGGCCACAGCCAGAGCTACTGAAACCATGAAGGCGTCTATGACATCTAGGTAGCCCTCTATCAGGGATGTTATGAAGACTGTGGCCGCTATCCCCAGTATTATAAGTCCTATTTTCTTCCCGAAAGAGTCAAGCTCTTGTTCTAGAAGGGTTTTCTCCTCCTTGGCCTCAGCGATAGCCTTGGCGATCCTTCCTATTTCGGTTGAGGAGCCTGTTGAAACAACGACAGCCCTTCCCTTACCTCCAACAACATAGGTTCCCCTGAAAACCATGTTTCTCCTATCGCTCACAGGGGTTTCCGGCAGGAGCACTGTATCAGAATCCTTCTCAACAGGTGTTGACTCCCCGGTTAAAGGCGACTCGTCAACCAGGAGGTCTTCTGACTCTATTATCCTCGCATCAGCCGGGACCTTATCCCCCTCCTTGACGACGAGAATGTCTCCTGGGACAAGCTGTGAAGCAGGTATCTCGGTTACTATACCATTCCTTAGCACAGTGCAGTAGGGAACAGCCATAGATTTCAACGCTTCAACGGCTTTCTCAGCCTTATACTCCTGGATGAAACCCATTACCCCCATTATGATCACAATGGTTATGATGGCCGCTGCGTCCACAATCTCTCCGAGGGTAGCCGAGATCACGGTGGCTACTAGAAGGATTATGATAAGGAAGTTGGAGAACTGTCGAAGCAGGAGGAAGACCGGGTGCTTCTTCTTAACCATGATCTCGTTAGGGCCGTACTGTGAGAGCCTTCTAGTTGCCTCCTCGCTGGAGAGCCCTGCCTCCGGGTTAACGTTGAAGACGGCTAGGGCTTCCTCGGGCTTCATGGAGTGCCATGGCCTGCTCAATGCTCAACCCCGTTTTGCTGTAAATCCTTGAAAAACGTAATAATCTTATCAATCAACACCTTCTCCGTCTTAAAGAAGGAGGATTTCAGTTGTAAAAATTCTTACTTGAAACTTGACGTGTAGAGGTTATACTACGTAATTAGTTAAAACACCTATATGTTCTATTTTTGCCTCGATAACATCCCCTGGCCGTAGTCCTTCAGGAGGTCCAGCAGGCGGACTCCCCAGGGATATTATATCTCCTGGTTCCAACGTCATTATTTCGCTCAGGAACTCGATTATTTCCTCGATCCTGTAAACCATATTCTTTGTGTTTGATTCCCCTTCAACTGTTCCATTCCTTCTTCTCAAAATGTTGAGGTTATAGACGTCTATCCCCTTGCTTTCGAACTCGTCCTTAGCGTCTATCCAAGGCCCATGGGAGAGAACGTGTCAAAGGCTTTCGCGAGTTGCCGGCAGACAACATAGCCTGGTTGAATCATTTCTATGCCGTGGGCTGTTATATCGCTGAATATTGTGAAACCGTAGATGTAGTCGAATACTCTGTTCTCCCCCACGAATCCCGCCCCTTCCCCCCGGTAACTACCGCGAGCTCGTATTCGCGGAAAACCGTCTCGGATGAGGTTCCAGGCCGCTTTCCGCCTAGTTTCTCCTCACCGAGTCTCCTAATCTTTAACGAGAAGACTTGTCAATTGAAATAGTGTCAAGCATACAGGGTGTTCGAGAGAAAGATAAGGAAGAGTGATGCAGACACTGTCGTTAAGGTTGCGGGAAACGTGTACTTGTATACTTTATGGAGAGGGGTGTTGAAGTGTTTCGCAGACATTACTAGGCATGCATGAGCCGGGGATAGCATTGCGCCGAGGAACCCTCCCAGGGATGCAGGGGTTGTATAGTACCATGACATCGTTAACAGGTCTTTCAAGGCCGGGAAGCCCAGTGCCACGAACGTGAACTCGAAACCAGTGGCTATAACTATTGAGAATGGAACCGCAAATACTGCCAGGGCACCGTAGCCTGCTAAGCGCTCTGCTAGAGTATTCGCTAAACCACTAACCCTCATAGAGTTGCCTAAGACAAGGGAGATTATTATCAAGCCTATCAATGTCGGGTCGAGAGACCTCTTAATGGCCTGCTTAATCACGCCGGCATCGGGACGGTAAAGTATCAGGAACAATGATACCACTATTAAGAGGGCCGTGTAGAGCGGAAGGTTGAGGTAGATGGAGAGGAGTGCTATCAACGGGAAGGGCCAGAGGTGGATTAACCCTTTCAACCCACGATCCCCGCCCGAGCTTACAGCCCTTCCCCTAGAAATATGTGTGAACAATATGGCTTCGGAAATGGCTGAGGAAACCATTACAACCTAGGTCCTAGCGAAGAGCTCACCGTACGATAGTCCAAGCACTGCGGAGGCAAGTATGATGTTCTGGTAGAGAGGCCAGGTTGAAACCCATATGTGTCTAAACCAGTAATTGAGAAAGGTCTTCTCCACCCCGTTAAACCCTGCTTTCGAGCATATGGGATCGATCATTGTGGCTGAAACATATGCGCCGGCGGGCATTGGGAGCAACCCTAATGCTGCCGGCACACCGATAGACGCTGTTCTCCAGCCTAGTGATTCGAAAGAATCAACCATCTCCTTCGAAGCTTTAGTGTTCCTATAGAGGTTTGCGAGAACCATCGCAAAGGTTAGAGATAAAGCGGTGTTAAGAATTGTGGCGTTGAAAGATTCAACCACCACGTTGAAAGCACTCACACCTAGCAGTGTAATAGAGTAGAAAAGCGGTTGTTGTTAATGCACTGTTAACTCTCTTCAACACAAGGATGATTGCCGAGCAGACTGATACTGCAAACACTAACACAGGGTCCGGCCCCAGAGTCAACAGTCAGTTCACCACACGCCATCAGCCATTCCTGATAGGGAATAGAGTTTAAAGCTCTTCAACCCGGTTGTTGAATCGGCGAAGCCATAGCATGGGTTGGAAAAACCCTTATCCATCCTTTGTAAGAACCTTTCACCGGGAACATTCCAACAACGCTAGCACTGTTCCCAGTGTTAGATACCGCTTCATCGAGTCTTTTAACAGAACCAGTAACCCTGCGTGAGAAGTACTATCAGGTCTCACGGTGGAATGGTACACGCAATATTTGAAAGAAGTGTGAACATGGCGATGGCTCGCATCATAGAAGACAAAGACAACAGTACTCTCCTTTAATGTTGCAAACACGCTCACAGTAGCTTGATTATACTTCTTGAAACGTTGCATAATGGTTTAAGCATTTTACGAAAACTAGTCGGATTCAGTTGAATGATAGCTCGTGCACACTTTTCCCCTTGGAAGAGAGCGAGGGGAAAGAACGAGGTGATCTACAGGTTTTAATCAACCTGAAGTAGAGAAGGGTGAACTGTAGCGTGGGGGGCTCGCCCTTTAGAGTAGGGGCTACTCCCTGGCACCTCCTGGTTCTTCAACGCATTTTTCGATTAGGTATTCTAAGAGCTCTATATACTTCATGCCATGATCCGGTATCACGATGACCACGTCCCCATCTATCGCTCCAGCCTCTATTAGCTTCTTGGCGGCGTAGAACGCGGCACCGCCGCTGAGACCTATGAGCAGGCCTTCTTTTCTCGCAAGATGTATTACAGTGTTGAAGGCTTCTTCAAGCGGAACATCCGCAACCCCGTCTAGCTCTGCGTAGCCAAGCCATTTCATCCCAGTTTCAACCCTTCTAAGACCAGGTATGAAGCTGTCTTTCGATGGTTGAACACCGTAAACCTTGACATCCCCATACATGCTCTTAAAGTAGACAGCGAGTGCTGAAATGTGACCTGATGTGCCGAGACCGCTCACGATGGCGCGGGGTCTTCTACCCATCTTCCTCAACTGGTAATCAATCTCCTTCGCAGTATACTTCAAGTGCACGATGAAGTTGTTATCGTTTTCGAACTGATTGAGGACGTGTGCGCTATCCCTCTTAGCGTCCTCGACGACTTTTTTCACGGCTTCAACTGTCAGTTGTGTGGGCACTCTGACAACCTCGCTCCCCAGCGCTTCGAACAAGTAGTCAACACAGTGTTGAGCTGTTATTGGAAGATACACCCTAGTCTTTAACCCCAAATAGTTTGCAATGCCGACTATGCCTAGTCCAGTATTAGTTGACGTGGCTTCGTAAATTCTCTCCGCCTGCAACAAGCCATGTTCTCGCGCACGCTTCACCATGTACCAGGCGATCCTGTCCTTAATGCTCAGGCTTAACGGGTGGTACCATTCTAACTTAGCCCAGACAGTGACCGTGTCGTTGCTGAGGTTTTTGATCCTTAACAAGGGGGTGGGGACATCCCGCTCGAGTAGCTCTAGCAGGTCTGTGTAAACGCGTGCAGAATCCCCGATAACATTGTCGTAAAAGCCGAGCTGTTCAATAGGCACTTCAGCACTGAGCTCGGACTCGTCCTCGGCTACGGGTATGAGCCTTGTGCCAATGGCTTCTAGCCCACTAAAAACCTCAAGCCCCGTTTCAACATAACCCTCTATATCAATCATAACGGGTCGAGCTCTCTTCCTGCGTAGAATCTCTTTTACAACATCTATGTAGTGTTCCAGCGGAAGCGATCTCCCTCTCACAGCAATAGACTCTAGGAGTCTCAACGCTGACCACTAGTTCTATGAATATGATGTAATAGCTCTATAAACCTGCTCCGAGAAGAAGCAGGTTTAGGAAGGTTAAATTGTGAAAACCAGTTCTGCTTAACAAGCCCTCCGAGGGTTCATCCACGGAATCTTCAGGAAAGGCTTCAACAAGGTAGAGGCAACAGTTAAGCTTGAGGAGGCCGGGCACGATATAACAACATACGGGTTAATCCATGTTGAAACGTTGGATGAGGATGCGCAGAGCTATACCTCATTTGTATATGAAACACGAAGTGCGAATATGGAAGTAGCGCCGGGGGCGGGATTTGAACCCGCGCGGGGAATCCCCCACCGGCTTAGCAGGCCGGCGCCCTACCAGGCTAGGCGACCCCGGCTTCGGTTTTCATATTATTCCTCGACTACTTATTAATGTTTCTCCGCATTAATTGCTAGCTCCCAGTAGTCCGAGATCATCCTCACGGCTAAAGCCAGCAGGAGTATGTTCCTCACCTGGATTATCCAGAAAACTAGTGAGGATGTTGAGGCAGGGTTGTTTTCGACAGGGAGTCCGAGCCCAAGGGTCTTGTTTAAAACCTCTCTTAAAAACCCGTCCCGGAACCATAGAAGGATTATTAGTGCGTTTAAAACCTCGGAAACCAACGCGGAGGCCCGGAGCCTGGGGTCACTGTTGCAGAGATACAATAGTGGTATTGCGAACAGTACGGTTTGTGGGACGGCGACGGGGTTTAGGATCCAGGATGCCAGGATTAGGATGGTTGCGTGTAACGCTATATGATCTCCCAACGGTTTCAACCCGTAGAGTATCAGTATGATGGTTGACAGTACCCCCCACGACATAGCGTACAATGCCTGAGTATTCACACTGCCCGTGAACAACCAGTAAACACTACTGTTAAACGCGGGGGTAAGGTAGTTGGAAACAAGATACTCCAGGGAGGATGGGTTGGCAACGTATAGTGTTGCGAAAGCTATGAGAGGCGGGAGAAGCCCGGCATAGTGTTTCAACGAGCGCGTCGACTCCAGCATGTAGGCGAGGCTTAGGCCGAACAGGATTGTGAAAAACGGGTTCCAAGCCGTTAACAACCCAGCGTACAAGAGGGCCTTGTGATACTCCTTATCGAGGAGGCTGGATAGAAGCAGAATGTACAACGGCAGTACTAGAGAGTCGAGACTGTAAATCCCGTAAATCAGGAGGCTAGCGAAGCCTAAGGGAAGCCACCGCTCATTAAGCCTGTTCGAGAGCTTCTTGTCGAACAGGATTAGGGCTGAGAGGGTTGAGATAATCGAGATTATTGACTGCGCAATGTAGAGGGCGGTTGCGTAAGCGGTTGAGAAAACATTACTTGAGAACAGGAAGGCTAAGGCGGTTAAAACAGTAAAAGCCAACCCTGCCAGGGGAGGCTCGGGTAGCTTGTAATCCAGGTATGGGATGGGAAAGATGTTTTCACCACTGCATAGCGCACTCCTCTTCGCCTGGTTAAACCATTGGTTCGGGTTGCCGCAGGGGTTTGCGAGAACCCCCTTGTAATATGAGCTGTAGAGGTCATTGTAGATCGGGTGGGGGTTGAAAACACCGCGGAAAACATACTCCTGCACCTCAACAGGCATGTGCAGGATGAAACCTGTGGTCAGGATCGCCATGACTAATGCTAAAAGGGTTTTAAACCTCATTTCAGAGGTCACCATATCTTGTTTTATATTGAAGGAGAGCATTAATTACATTATCGGTGGCGGGGGAATTGTTAAAGCTTGATTTAACAAGTATTTCCCACTACTTGATCATAGCCTTGCTCTTCACATTATCGCTCACGGTTTTCTACCAGAGCGCCTCTGATTTCACGAGGCTAGAGATCGAGAGAGGGGGGAGGGGCTATGTTTCCGACGAGGTATGGTATGTTTCGTCAGCCAGGAATATTATGTACAAGATTTTTCACGTGGAGCCGAGGCTTTCAAACGGTTCTTACGGGGCGACGATAATCTACCAGGGATATATCAACTCGTTCAGGCTTAAAGCAGATGCAAGGGATTTAAACATATCTGTTAGAGCAGACTACTCCAAGCTGAAAGGCTTCTACGTGGTAGCGCCCTCTGAGGAAAGTTTTAACGCGTACTTGTCGAGGATTAAGGAATATGTTAACGTAACAGATATTGTGCCGGGGTGGATGCTTCCTGATGCAGAGAGGGTTAACGAGTACATAAACTGGGAGCACCCGCCCGTGGGCAAGTATTTTGTTGCAGCATCAATCTGGCTTTTAGGCGATTACCCGCTTCACTGGAGGCTTCCAGGAATATTAACCGGGGCTTTAACAGTTGCGCTAACGTACCTTTTAATGCTTAGCCTTACAGGGAATCAGGCGGTATCCCTGACCGCCAGCCTCCTGTTAATGCTGGATCCCTTGTCCAAGGCCTTGGCCAGCATAATGTTGCTGGACGTCTACGTAGCATTCTTCACGGTTTTGACAACCCTTCTAGCTGTGAAGGGCTTGCTGAAGCATGCCATGATCGCGGCTGTGGTGGGCGGGACGTTCAAGTTCTCAGCACTGTTCCTGCTTCTCCCGGTTGTCTTCCTCACGGTTAGGAGGGATGTGAGGAGCAAGCCCTCCTTCACCACGCTTATATCATCGCTCATCCTCAACACCATGTTGGCGGGGGCTTTATTCCTTGCCCTGACAACGCTGGTTTCCCTACCAATAGCATCTTACATGGGGTTTTCAAACTGGGTTAAATACTCTCTGATAGGGTCTTTCACATGGCATACAAGCGTGAAATGCACCGGGGCTAACTGCCCTATTTCATCAGCCCCGTGGGAGTGGTTCATGAGCGTCAACTCCTTTCCACTCTACATTTATCCAGACGGCTCGGCGTTGAAGGCGTCGGGCACCTGGCCTTTCTGGATCTCCTCGCTCACTCTTTCAATAACACTAGCCCCAGCGTGCTTCAAGGATAGGAGGTTTGGAAGGCTGTGGGTTTTCTACATAGGGGTTTTCTCAGGCTACCTCCTCCTATGGGCGGTGGGGGGTAGAAGCCAGTACAGCTTCTACAGTATACAGCTAGCGCCACTGGTTTACTCAACCCTGGTATACGCCGTACCCTCCATAATCTCTAACAAGGGCTTGCTGATAGAGACCCTGGGCTACTGGGGTAGGCTTAAAGAGTTGATCCTTAAAGCAGTGATCGCTTAACACTATCCTCGGGTTTTTAAATCAATATGTACCGATTTCTAAACGGGGCTTGACATGGCTGGCGTTATCTCGAGGATGCGTTTGATAACTGTTAAGATGCCTGAGATTTATGTTGAGGGATTGGACGAGCTTGTTAAAATAGGGAGATATAGCAGTAGGAGCGAGGTTATCAGGGTTGCTATAAGGGATTTGTTGAAGAAGGAGCTATGGATTAGTGAAGGCGAGTTCTCCTGATTTTTCAAACCGCTCTCTAATTCTCCTAATTACAAGCTTTATTAAAGGGTCGTCCTCGTCTAGTTGCCTCATGCTTAACGGGGGGTTGAAATCGGGTAGTATTCTCCTCAGAGTTTCGAGCTCAACGGGTGTAGGGTATACTTTAGGGCTTAACACTTCAATAGCCATAGCCTGCCTCGAACCCTTGATATACTTGAAATCTCCTTCTCCAACACCCGTGTCAAGGATCTTAGACAGTCTTTTCCAAACCTCCTCGGGCGTGCCAGTTATGACTCTTCCAGCGGTGAACTCGCCCATTAATGATTTGACGCGTCCGCTGACGTATAGGATTATCCTGTCACTCCTTCTCACTTCGAAACCCGTGTACCTCCTCAACTCATACTTCTTTACGCCGGTGAAGATTCTGTAAGCGTACACTGGCTTAATGCTGAAGAGGTAGATGGCCAATTAACCACCTTTCAACGAGCATTTTAATAAGATTGCTTAGAATTATTTATTTCTTGATGTTGAAGGTTGGTATATCTGATCAGTGATGATTGACACCAGTGCTGAAGATGATCGCAATGAGCTCGGTAAAACCCGGGGACGTCGTACTCGTATATATAGATGATTCGAGAAAGTTTGTCGTGAAAGCAACGCCGGGGAAGATCCTTGGAACAGACAAAGGCTTCATCAAGCACGAGGACCTGATAGGAAGACTTTACGGTGAAAGCGTGGTCACGAGCCAAGGGGTTAAAGCCATACTGCTCCATCCCTTGAGACATGATTACTCATCCACAGTGAGGAGGATTACTCAAATAATATACCCGAAGGATGCTTCACTAATGATTTACTACTCCGGCCTGAAACCCGGCGGCATTGCTGGCGAGGCAGGGGTTGGCTCAGGAGTTCTAACGCTCTCGCTAGCTGAAATAGTGGGGGAGAACGGGCTAGTATACGGTTTCGACGTGAACGAGAAGGCTCTTGAGAATGCCAGGGCGCATTTAGAGATTCATGGTTTGAGCAGTAGGGTAAGGCTGATTAAACACGATGTCAGGGAGCCATTAGGTGTAACAGGGCTTGACGCGTTCTTCCTGGACATGCCTGATCCTTGGAACGCTCTCGACAGTGTTTACCAGGCTGTTAAACCAGCGGGAACAGTTTTAGCATACGTCCCCACCGTGAACCAGGTCGAGAAAACGGTCCTATCGATGGAGAGGCATGGCGGGTTCGCAGATATTCATGCTTATGAAACACTGCTTAGAGAGTACAGCGTTGAGGAGGGTGCCACCAGACCCCATACTCTCATGGTTGGGCATACAGGCTTCATCGTGTTCGCGAGAAAAATAGTTGTATCCTAGAAGCGATGCTTCCCCTTCACGTACAGGTAGATAGTATGGGATAAACCGTTATCATCTCTCACGTCCACAACCCGCTCCTCTCTCCACCCGGGTATTCTAAACTCGTGGCTGACTATTCTAGCCCCGTCTCTCAGCTCTTTCTCAAACTTAGGTTTCAATGCTTCATTAACTGATGTGAGGAGGAATAGAGTGACAATGGTTGCCTCATCAATGCTTACCTCGAAAAAATCGCCGTGAATTATGAACGCCCTGTCGGAGATGTTAGCCTCCTTTATCTTTAAGGAAGCCTCCTTAACCCTTTCCAAATCCTTCTCTATCCCTACAGCCTTCTTAACGTTGAACTCTTTAACGGCAGTGATAAGTATTCTGCCATCACCGCATCCTAGATCGTAGAGAACGTCATCGGGACCAGCGTTCGATAATTTAAGCATCTCCCTTACCACGGGGTAAGGGGAGGGAACGTATGGCACGTAGGGTGGCAAAACTCAGGTTCCCTCATGCTCCGTTGGTGAAGCAGCGATCTCGACGCCAAGGCTCCTGATCTTCTCCAGCATTATCTCCTGAGCCTTAGACTCATCCGGCTGGAGGGCCTCGTTTAACGGTAGCTGGGAAAGAAGCCACTGGACTCTTCCGTCATCAAGCTCCACGAGTATTTGCGGCGCCCACGCCATGCCGAACTCATCCTTATCCCCGTGCTCGACAAGGTAGACGTAATCCTCCTCCTTAACCTCTAGCTCAGAGTTAACTCTCCTGCTCAAATCCTCGGCCATTTTAACCCACATCTTATGGTAGGGGTGGTGTTTAGCAGTGACCAATACGACCTTCTTGATTTTAACCATTAATCAATCACCTCCACGCGCTCTAGATCTAAGATTATACTGTAAACATATTAAATATGTGCTCTAGACTTCTCAAACGATACAGGATTGGGATCAGGGCGCTCGCCAAGTAAGGAGTGGGCCCTAGGGAGGTTTTGAAAACACTGTAGAATAGGGCTGTTAAAACCTGTTCCAGCTCTTCCGGAGGATCCGAGTAAACGCCCGAGATGAAGCAGTCTTCAACAGGTTTTGAAACTACCCCGTCCTCTCTTAAAACATGGATGCTTCTGCAATTATTGAAAAACTCTTTCAACAAATCCTCTAGAGCTGTGGAGAACAGGAGCGTTGAGGAGCCCCGCCCCAGTTTTTCAAGAATGTATTCCTTGCCCCCAGTGGTTAGCAATCCTACCTCAAAGTTTTCATAGGGTAGTTTCTTATAGAGTGCTCTGATCCTTTCAAAAATATCTCTGCGCTTGAAACCCGGTGTTAACTCCACATAGAGGAGTCTCATTTCCTACACTGGCGAGGGCTTGGGCTTTCTCTCCTCCTCAGCCCTTACCTTGACAATGCCGTAGTGGATTGCGCACGAGACACAGTAGCATTTCGTCACAGGGTATTTCTGTATGACAGCCCCCTTCTTCTCAAGCTCCTCCACGAGCTGCGGTGGGACCGGGCTGTACATCCTGGTTACACATATGGCTTTATCGCTTGGAACCCTTCTCCCGCAGTTATCGCATTGGACAATCTCAACCTTACCTTTATCGCCCTTGCGCCTACCCCTGCTCTCCCTCTTCTTAGGCATGTGTGTAAACACCTCGTTAAACAGTCTTGCTGAATCTATAAAATAATACTGTTATAAAACTATTGTCGCCGCGCCCGCTACGCCCTATTGTTTCTCAAAAGCTCGGTTAACCCGCCGGAGCCTATGATATCCTCCCACCTTATTCCGAAGGCTGAGAGGAATTGTTCAAGCCCGCTTTTAACAAGCTCAATGTACTTATCAGGGTCCACTTCGTGAAGCCTCGTTAACTGTATAGCCTTATAACCCTCCTTGCTCTTCACCTTGACAAACGTTATAATATCCCCCTCCTCCACGCTGTACCCGTAGCTCATTAACTGGAGGGCTGCCTTAACATGCGGCGGCTTAGTCTTAGTGTAGAGGGATGGCGTCTTGGTTAAGGCCACCCTTATGGCGAGCCGGTCGAGCGTTACCTCCTTCCTCCTAATATCGTTATGTATCGTCTTCACCTGATGCTCCAACCACTTGACGAACTCTATGAAACCCGCGGGGTTTTCAACGCTCCTAAGCTTTTCGATAACATTCTCGAACAAGTCTTTCAGGAACTCCGGAGTATTCCTCTTCTTCGCGACAAGCCCCTTGATCTCTATGCCGCCGTCAACCGTTCTGCCCAGGTAGTTCTTCTTAAGCCCTGTGAAAACCACGTATGTAAAAGACTTGTCAATCTCGATCTCCAGGCCTAGCTTCTCAAGGATCCATGACTGTAGCTTCCTCAACTGCTCCTGGGTTGGGGCCCAGACGAATATCGAGTCCGTGTCGCCGTAAAGTGTTTTAACCCCGAGATCCGCAGCCTTTCTCACAATAGTGTAGAAGGACTTCCTACCCATCGCGGTAACGCTTTCAGCCACTGCTGGGGAGTACAGAGAGAACTTCTCATCCCCGAAGACCCCGTAGCTAGCGTTTATGAACACCTTAATAGCTCTCTGAACCACCTCGTACCAGGCCAGGGTTTCAGGGGGAAGGCTCTTATCCTTAGACCTCTTCTTATATATCCCAACCCTGTAATCCCTTAGAATACCGGTTAGCTGCGCGGTCAACCCGGGCTTGTCAACGCAGACTTCGTGAAGCCTTCTCCCGGTTTCATCGACAATATCTATTGTCTTGCTACACCACTTCATGTCAACGGTCTCGTAGCTCAGATTGTATTTTTTGATAATGCTAGGGTATAGGGAGGCTATGTCGAGGACGACCACGTTGAAGAAAGCCCCTTTCGGAGGCTCAACCACTAAGGCTCCAGCGTACTTCTTACCCTCAATAATCGCCTTCGTCCCCGTCCCCCTTACATGCCTCAGAATGTCCTCCTTGTTAGGTATGAGGTAGCCGAGCTTCCTGTGCTCCCAGAAGAACAGATTTTGAATCCAGTAGGAAATCTGCCTCCTACACAGGTCTTCAATGCTTGTCTTGGAAACCCTAGCTAGAAGAATAATGAGTTTCCAAACGAGTTCATTACTGAACATGGTTAGGTTTAACGTGATCTCGGCATCCCTGTAGTTGTAGGCGGCTAATAGTGAGGCCGATATGTCGCCGATTGTTTCCTCGAAACCTATTTTCGACACTCCTAGCAGTGCCCCTGAAACAGCGTCAAGCCTCTCCTCCTGGTATTTCCCCCCGAAAGCATAGTTTTTAACAGCCCTATTCGAGAAGAACTTGTATAGGTCTAGGTGTATGCTTGTGTCAATTCTAATCATATCCTCCCCTATCTTCAACGGGATATGGCTTCTCGGAATCCCCAGCTTGAAGGCTCTCACGTACAGGTATTGAAGGTCGAAATTATCACCGTTGTAAGTGAGGACGACGGGATAGCTCCCCATTATTCTGAAGGCTTCCAGCAACATGTCTTTCTCGGAGTCGAACACCTCCACCTCGGCTTCAACAGGGTAATCCTCCATCATGTAGTCGAAGTCATGCTTGTATTCCCTGGCCAGCAGGAGGATTTTCTTCAAGCCGTCGCTACCGGCCAATGCTATGCTAATCACAGGGTATTCGGCAAGCTTCGGGCTGGGGATACGCCCTTTGAATGGGGTGAAAACCTCTATGTCGACTGCTACGCGCTTCACCTTGGGCGGTGACTCCTCAAACAAGAGGAGGAGTTCCTCGGCCAGCTTCACTGTTTCAGGAGGCTCATTCCTGAATAGCTCCCTTACTTTCTCAACAAGGGATTGGGGTATCTCGGGCTTAACCATTACAAGCTTTTGCGCACCGTTGGAGAAGTCTGTAACATACCTCATTCCAGGTATCAGCCTGTTATCGTAGATGTAGTTTGCATGATACTTTATCTTAGCCTCCCACGCAGTGTTAAACTTGCTCCTAATCTTCCTCACGATTAGAGGATCCTTGGTAACCACCTTCACTAGGCGAACCCTCTCCATGGTGAGAGGATTTATCCTATACTCCTCCTCGATAGAGTCTACCCCGGAGCCCTCTAGGTTCCCCAACCTTTCCTTCATCAGCGAAGGGTTGTCAGAGGTTAAGAAGTATGGTTTATGCCTAGTTGGGTCAGCTACTTTAACAAGCCTCTCCCCTTTCTCATCAACGAACTCTAAGATGGCCTTCTCCATTTTACCATCATAGTAGACTCCTAGCAGGTAGTGAGGTTTGCTTAAAACCTTCTCATATGTTTCAGAGGGAAGGGATGCGACATAGCCTATTTTGCTAATCCTCATCAATCTAACCCTTGGCAGACTTGATCGCTAGGATTGCTTGAATGATGTCTCCCTTGGAATTGACAAGGGCTCTGCGAGCCTCCTCGTACGAAACACCAGTCTGCTCCATGACGAATCTGATGTCCTCCTCAGATATTTTAACCTCCTCAGCAACCGGTTGCTGAGGAGCTGGCTGAGCCGAAGCCTCTTCCTCCCTCACCACGCCTGAGATTTGGAATGCAACCTGCCCGCCCGTCTTGAACGCGACGACCTGAGGGCTGGTTATGACCAGCTTCTTGTTCTTAAGGAATATCTCGACCCTGTCAACATCACCGTATTCTTCAACGTCAATGCCCATTTTCTTAAGCATTCGCTTAAGCTCTCTCGGGCTCATGGAAAACACGTGTAAAACACCTCTCACTTGTTAAACAAACATATAATAGATGTGATTTATATGTTAATCAACCAGGTTTCCCAAGGAGTAGTTAGTGAGTGATATGTTTGACAGTCAAGATAAGGATTTTAGGCGGCGGTAGGGAGGTAGGCAGGGCGGCGTACCTTCTAGAAGGCAGGGAGAGAGTACTGTTTGACTACGGGGTAAGCTTTGATGAGAAGGATCTCCCGCAACTACCTCTTCACGTGAGGCCCGTCGACCTGGATGCCGTTGTAATCTCGCACGCCCACCTAGACCATGTGGGGGCGGCTCCATACCTGTTCATCACCGGTAAACCGAAAATATACGCTACGCGTCCAACCCTCGACATAGCCAGGCTCCTAACCATAGACTTCCTCAAGCTCAACGCCGCAGTGATCGAGTACGACATGCTAGAGTTCGAGAAAATGTACTCAAGCGCGGTCTTCGTCGACTATCAGGAGTCTGTTGAGCAGGGTTTTAAACTAGTGTTTACGAATGCGGGGCACATTCTAGGTAGCGCCATGGTCTACCTTGAGACCTCGACAGGTGAGAAAATCCTCTACACTGGAGACGTGAACGACATTTCCACATGGACGCTGTCAGGGGCTGATTTCCTCCCCATGGGCGTTGACACCATTATAATGGAGTCAACCTACGGCGGTAGGAACCATCCAAAGAGGCATCTAGTTGAGAAAAGGTTTGTCGAGACGGTTGAGGAGGTCGTGGACAAGGGTGGCACAGTGCTCATCCCTGCCTTCAGTGTTGGCAGGAGCCAGGAATTGATGACCCTCCTCACGAGCGAGCTACCATACGTTGACATCTACATTGACGGGATGGTTAAGGATGTCAGTGAGATTTATTTGAAGCATAGGAGGTTCCTAAGGGATCCCGGCTTGTTCATGAAAACCGTGGAGAACGTTAACTTCGTCACAAAGGCAAGCGAGAGAAAGAAGCTTGTCAGCAAACCCTGCGTGATAATAGCCTCCGCCGGGATGTTGAAGGGCGGTCCAAGCGTATACTATTTTAAGAAAATAGCTGAAAACCCGAGGAACGCTGTACTCTTAGTGAGCTATCAAGCGCCAGCGAGCAACGGTCACAAGCTCCTGGAGGAGGGCAGGCTACCGGAGCTAGAGCTGAACGAGGTTAAGGCAAGGGTTGAATGGTATGATTTCTCCAGCCATGCGGGAAGGGATGGTCTCGCAGAGATTGCCGAGAAGTATAAGGCAAGCTTGAAGAACATTATCCTGATCCACGGAGGCGAAGATGATCAGGAGGTTCTTAAGAAGGAGTTAGCCGAGAGGCTTGGGAGGGACGTTAACATCGTAACGCCTAAGACCGGTGACGAAGTAGTCTTAAGCCCGTGAGAAACTGTTTAGCGCCGGGGCGGGGACTCGAACCCCGGACCACCGGGTGTCCGCCGTACCAGGCTTTTCGAAACGGGTTTCCGCAGGGGGCTGGTTTACAACCCCCTTTAACAGCCCGGCGCTCTACCGTGCTGAGCTACCCCGGCGCTATTAATGTTTAAATCCTTAGCGGGTTTATAAACTCTAAACGATTCATTAGTTTTGCCTTCCCCCCAGTTTGAAACCCTCTACTGGGCTTAAAGGATGCGTATGGGAAGGTTTACCGTGTCAATAAACATTGAGAAGCTTTACGAGAAGCTTCTCAAGCGGGGTAAGATGCATGTAAGGGTTGACGAGGTCGCGGGCTATCTCTGCATCTCGGAGAAGAGTGCTGGAAGATTGTTGTCGAGGATGGCTGAAAAAGGTTTTCTCGAGAAATGGGGTAATGGAATATACTTGCTGAAAACGAATAGGGGGTTGCTCGCCCTTAGAGACTCATGAATTCCTCAGGCCTCGGCGGCTCCGGCCTTAACCCCTTCCTCTGCCTTATCTTGGCGGTCAAGTCCATCAGCATGCTGTCGGGGACGTAGGACCACCTGCTGAACTCCTGGCCCCATATTGCTTTGCCGGCTGTGACGCTTCTCAGGAGTTCTGCTAGATCGAATGATTCTGCAACGGGTATCTCAGCTACAACTCTCGCGAGAGCGCCTGACTGTTGCACATCAATGAGCTTGCCCCTCTTCTTCGTCAACACCGTGGTGACGTTGCCTATGTATTCCATTGGACTCCTAATATCCAGCTTCATGATAGGCTCCAGCAGGGTCGGCCTCGAGGTGAGGAAGCCCAGGAATATGGCGTTTCTCACAGCTGGGAATATCTGGGCCGGGCCCCTGTGAGCAGGGTCTTCGTGAACCATTGCGTCGTGCAGGACTACTTTAACGCCTCTAACAGGCTCGTTCGCAAGAGGCCCCTCCTTCACGGCCAGCCTGAAGCCTTGCACAATAGTGTCCTTTATCTCCCTCAGGTATTGAACACCGGAGGTCATGTCAACCAGCAGGTTGATGTTCTCATCAATGGCCCATATCCTCCTGGCCTCGTCGGCATCCCAGCCAGCCTGATCCCTCAGTATCTTAGCCCTCTCCCTCGCATCCATGTCCTCAGTTATAATCCCGTCCTGTATGAGCCTAATGGTTTCTTCGTTCAACGGGGACACGCTGATGTAGAACCTGTTGTGCTTGTTCGGGGACTTGCCCTCGTAAACCTGGCTCTTATCTCTAACCGTCTCCCTGTAAACTATAACCGGCTGTGAAGACACCACGTCAAGGCCATAGAGGTCTTTCAGTAGCGTTAGAGCGATCTCTATGTGGAGTGTTCCAACACCGCTGAGCAAGTACTCACCGGTTTCCTCGTTGATCTTGATTATGAGGCTTGGATCTTCAATGCTCAGCTTGTGGAGTGAGTCTATGAGCTTCGTTAGCTGAGACGGGTTCTTCGGCTCTATTGCAACGGTTACCACCGACTCGGTGATCATTCTCAGCTTCTCGAACGGCGTCATCACGTCCTTATAGTTCATTGACACTAGGGTTTCACCGGACCTTGCCTTGTCAATGCCTAGAACGGCCGCTATGTTCCCAGCAGTTATCTCGTCAGCGAGCTCCCTGTAGAGACCCATGTAGAGGCTGACTTGCAGTACTTTCTGAGGCATGCGCGCGTTTACAAGCCACACCTCCTCTCCGGCTCTAACAGTGCCGGAGTAAACCCTGCCCGTCGCGACCAGTCCCGCGTGCGGGTCAACCCTCACATCGTTTACAAGCATTATCAAAGGACCGTTAGGGTCCGCATCCATCATGTACTTGGCTAGCTCGCTGTCAACATCTCCATGCCAGATCTTGGGAATCCTGTACTTCTGAGCCTCCCTCGGGTTCGGCACAAACTTCACAACCATGTCTAGCACTGCTTCGTGCAGAGGCGCAGCCTTCTGTAGCTCCGGCACGGCCTCCTTTCCACGAGTGTAGACGTCGACCACGTCTGAGAACTTTACACCCCTCTGCTGAGCCATGGGGATTGTGAAACCCCACCTGTCCCTTGCGGAGCCGAACGCCACCTGTCCTTTAGCAGGGTCGAGCTGCCAGGCCTGCTGGAACTCTTTATCAGCGTACGACGCTATCAGGGCGTTGACATCCTTTATTATCTGTATGAGCCTCTGCTGGATTTCATTGGGCGATAGCCTTAACTCTTTGATCAACCTGTCAATCTTGTTTACGAACAGGATCGGCCTAACCCTCTCCTCCAGCGCCACGCGCAGGTACATTTCCGTCTGAGTCATAACTCCTTCGACAGCGTCGACGACAACGATTGCCCCGTCTATGACTCTGAGGGCACGGGTTGTCTTAGCCTGGAAGTCAACGTGCCCAGGCGTGTCGATAAGGTTGATAACGTACGGCTTTCCCTTGTATTCGTGGTAGAGGCTGACGTTGGCAGCCTTAACGGTCATCTGCCTCTTCTGCTCGACATCCAGGTAGTCGAGGGCTAGTGCCTGCCCAGCTATCTTCTCGGAGATCAACCCGGCTGCGCCGAGCAGTGAGTCGGAGAGCGTTGTCTTACCGTGGTCAACGTGGGCTGTTATTCCCACGTTTCTAACCTGCTCAACATTCTTCATTATCTTGAGCACTTCGCTTGTCTGCTTGTACCTAACCATGATTTATCAACCCATACCTACATGGATAAGCATTTGATGCTTAAAACAATAATTTTATAAACGAATTATAAAGATTTAGCCTGAAAACCTTACGCGGTCTGGCCCGCACCCTCCTCGGAGGAGTGTTCTCTAAGCTTCTCCTCTAAAAACTTCCTCGCATACTGAACAGCCTTCTCAATATACTCGTTGTAGTCAACCATGTCCTTGAAGCCTCCGCGGACCCCTACGTCAAAAGCGATGTTCAAAGAGTCGTTGACTTTTTCAATGCTCACTATTATTGAGAAATCGCCTTTAAACGGGAGGTTCTCGTTGAGGAAGGAGGAGATTTTCTCCTCTGCCAGCGAAGCCAGCTCCTCCATGAGCTCGGGAGTGATCTCGTTGATTTTTAAATTAAGCTTTCTAGGCTTGCCCAACAGTAATCCCGTATCTCCCTAAGGCTTCCCTAAGCTTTGCTTCAAGCTCGCTTATCTGTTTCACGAGGAAGTCCAGTTGCCTCTTATACTTGTCCCTTTTCAAAGACAGGATCTCCTTCCTCTCCTCAAGCTCCTTGATCACGTCGTTCTTCCCCTTTTTAACAAGTATGTGGCCGACAACCTTGTAGAGCTCGGCAGTGTCCTCAAGGTTTTTCACAGTGTTTAAAACAGTGTCAACATCGGTTAACTCCGCCTCGGTGAGCTTTAACTCAGCATCTATCTTAGCATGGGTTTCCTTTAAAGTCTGGTATTGAACTATTAACTGTTGAACCTCGGGTGGAAGCGTTTTCCTGCTCATTCCTCAATCCCTCACTCAACTCCAGCAACATTATAATTAATCCTATAAAGCTATTGTGAAGAGCTCTTAAAATATTTATTTCAGCCGAGCGCATCTTCAGGGTTAAAACATCGTTCAAACACTCCACTACTACTTCAACACTCCTAGGGGCCGACTCAGCCTCCGGCTTCAACGCCTTCTCAAGGGATGTGCAGACCTGCTGAGGCAGCCCGCTGAGAGAATACTCCACTCTATACTGGTTCATTAAGCACAACCCATGAAACCCTTAACAGGGGTCCTACCTCGGCCCCTCCCTCCCCGAGAAATCTCACCCTCAGCCCTCCCTCTTCGACAAGCTTAACAGTGACGTCGGGGTTGTCGCTTAAAGCCTCGGAGAACACCATGAGGAGTAGGTCAGCCAGGTTGAAGCACTTACCCCTTGTGCACTCCCCGTAGTCAACGCTTATTGTTGAAGGATTAGAGATCTTCACTGCCTCCGGGTTTTCCCTGACAAGCCTCACTCCTTTGAGAGTGACCCAGCCTACTTCCCTCCCCTCGGGCTTAACTCCTTTGAACTCTACATGGTAGAATCTCAGCCGCGAGGGGTTCCCGTTCTTCTCGTCAACCACTAGTAGCCATTTGAGACCACTGAGATAGGTTTCAGTAAACAATTCTTGAAGAGTCTTCTTACCCCTGGTGGTTCTCTGGGAAAAAGGGATCACGCTTGACAAGTCTTTTACAAAGCTCCGGGTTCTCTGAGACGACCTGTGGGACGTGGTTGTGAGGATCAAAAACTTACTCCCTGACTATGACGTTGGGGAAGTACCTGGCCACCTCGGTCTTGGGGACGTAGGCTCCCCCAGCCCATTTGTTACCGCACTTCCTGCACGTCCAGAGCCCTGTTGAAACCCTGGCAACCTTGCCCTGGTAGCCGCAGAACGGGCATGTGTGCGGAGCGTAGCGTTTCATCAATATGTCTCTAACCTTCTTCCTCAGCGTAGACCCGTATCTCGCCCCATACCTTCCCGCCATCTTAACAACCTTTGTCCTCCCCATATCCAAGCACCACGTTAATACTGGTTGGTTTCTAACGGTTTCATGTAGTCACTGGGATTATTTAATATTTTCCTTATTAAATCTATAAGGAAGCCTCCCTTGTTGAGGGCTATTTCAACAGCCTGGTCCAGCATCTTCCTGCTGAGCCCTGCAATACCCTTCTTCTGAATCCCGCACACCCTGCCCCTCTCGTCAACCGCAATGGTTAGGAAGGTGTTTAAAACCACCTCCTCCTCTATCGAGGGATCTACGATTATTACGTCCTCGTGAATCCCCATGGTTACTGTCGCCGCGAGCGTGTTAACCGGTAGTGGTGACGTATGCCTCTTATTGTCGATTACGTAGACCCCGGGCTCCTTCTCTTCGTAGTAGGGTATTTTAGCCGTTGCTAGCGCTAGCATGCTGGACAGCATACTAGCATCCATAATATTGCCCCCGTGGTCTATAAGGTATATGTCGTTGAACACTACCCAGACTTTCTTACCGGGGGCTACAACCAGCTGTTTGAAATCTATTGCTTTAGGCTCGCGAAGGCTCCTGTCAACCACTCTTGCCACTTCAATAGAGTTCTCGTCAGGCGGCCCCGGTTCAAAAGTCTGGGATGCTAGCGGGACGAACTCAGCGTGAACCTGTAGCACTCCCTCGTCTGGCCTGTCGGCGAAGGGTTCTCCAAGCTCTATTTTCACGCCAGTTATTACCTGCGTCGTCCCCAGTATGACGTGGGAGCTTCCATCAGCCTTCTCTATCGGGTTTAAATAAACTTTGATTGGTCTGTAATCCAGGAGCCCCCTGCCGTCAATCCTTTCCCCCTTTTTCAACAGCTTGATAATTGCTTCAGCCTGGGCCTTAGGCAGGATGGGTTCCTTGACAGGCGTAATGCTCACTTACTTCACCTCCTCGAAAGCCTTAATGTATTTAGCGTAGAGGGCTTCCTTGGCAATCTTATATATGGAGTCCACGCCCTTCCACGCAAGCTCGATCCCTGCTTTAAGCTCCTCGGGGGTTAAAACACCGTTTAATTGGAGAAGCACGATCTCCCCAATGTTCGGAGCTATCCCGAGAGGCAGGTCTGCCTCGCCATACTCGTCTTCAAGCTCGCTTATATCCAACACAAGATTCCCCTCAATCTTCCCCACAGCAACACCTATTACAAGATCCTTCATAGGTATGCCGGCATCGGCGAGAGCTACCGAGGCAGCGGTTAACCCGGCAGTCCTAGTGCCCCCGTCTGCTTGCAAAACCTCTATGAATATGTCGATAGATGTTCTCGGGAACTGTTCGGAGAAGACAACTGATTCAAGAGCCTCCCTGATAACCTTGGAGAGCTCTATCTCTCTCCTTGACGGGGCTGGAGACTTCCTCTCGCTCGTTGAGAACGGGGCCATGTGGTACCTAACCCTTAGCGTAGCCCTATCCGGGAGGGCTATGTGCCTCGGCAGAGCCTCCCTTGGGCCGAAGACCGCTGCCAGTACTTTCGTCCCCCCGTACTCAACGAGGGCGCTTCCATTGGCGTTCTTCAAAACCCCTACCTTGATTTTAACGGGGCGTAGCTCGTCCAGCCGTCTCCCATCCAGCCTCGTACCATCCTCCCTGAGCAACCTAGGCTTGGTGCTCACCGCTTCCACCTCCGCCAAGCTTCCTCTCCAGAAACATCTTAACCTCCTCTGTTAAACCACGCATGTGGGCTTTTAACTCAATAAGCTTAATCGCCTGTATTAAAACCTTAGTCCTGTTCTCATCGTGGCATTTAAGCCATACGAAGCCGTTCTGGGCTATGGTTATCTCGCACCCGCTCATGCTTGTCAGCAAGTTGTACATGCTCCCCCTCTTCCCAATTAGCCTTGGAATCTTGCTGGGCTTCACGTCGACTACAACCCCCTCGGTTATCTTCCCCAGCCCCCTACCCTTCACTGTTATAACCGGATCCCTTGTCCTGTCGAACAACGCTATCCTCCCTATCACGAAATCCCCGGTGTCAAGATAATTCCTAAGGTTGTGGATTAGAGGATTGAAGCCTTCTATTACCTCGGAAGCGTTCAACACTCCCGGGTAGGGGCTTCTTATGTCAAGAGTCCAGGCTGTGACGCCGACGTTTTCAACAATGCCTATTACGAGGTCGTCTTTCCGGGGAATGTAGACCCCTTCCAGCGGGATTACCTGTATATCCTCGCCGCTAACGTTGACGACCCCTACTACGTCGCTTATAATCTTGTTGTCGAAAATGTATACGTGTTTATCGGGGATTTTCTTGAACTTTACTACCTCGCCGGCCTCCTCGATATATGCTAAAATATCCCCTGGCCTGACCAGTTGCCTGTCAGCCACGATTACTCTGAGCCTCATTTCTCCCCCACGCTCACAATCTTTATCTCCGCGCTCCCCTTGGTCAGCGCGTTCACCTTATCTATAAACTCCTGTTGCATTCCAGCAGGTATTTCAAGCTCCACGCTCACGCTTCCATCACTCCCCCAGCTAGACTTCTTCACAACCCCGAGTGATTGCACAGTCTTATATGCCTTGCTAGCGTACTCCGCAGGTATTTTAACCAATACGTATGCTTTAGCAAGCTTTATAGGTATGAACCTGGCTATTTTCGACACGATCTCCTCAACCTGTTGCTCAGCAGGCTTGTACGGGTCTATGGTGACTCTTGCCTGCTCCATCGCCAGCTCAATCCTCTTAGCAGGTATGGGGAGCTTGGTCTTAGGGTCGACAGCATTCTTAGCTATCAAGTTCACGATCTGGTTTTTCTTATCCTCAAGTAGTTTTCTCCTCTGCTCGGCCGTGAACTGTAGCTCCCCCTTCTTAATAATCTCCATGGCAACTACTCTTGGATCGTCCGTGCCGAAAACAGCCTTCAAGGATTCGGGAGAGGCTTTCAAACCCTTCCTAGCATCCTTGTATATGAAGTCCCCCGCTACGACCTCGTCGACGCTGACCTGCTTCCCCTCCTTCACCTTCAGTGCCAGGTCGGGGTCGACGAGGATTTCGAACCTATGCCCCTTGGCCTCGTACTTGGCTATGACCAGCTTATCCTTCACAAAAACCACCGTTCAATCCAATAAATATCGTTATTGTAAAGACTTGATTTAAATGATTCTTGAAAAAGAAGCTACTTTCTACCCTCCTGTCTAAGACGGCCCTCCTTCTCAAGCTCTGCGAGAAGCTCCTCTATCTCGCTCTTCCCCATTATTCTGAACTGCTTCGTTTCAACATCTATGTAGCCTGCTTCAATATAGTCTTGCAGGGGCCTGCTCTCCACAATTGAGGCTATTGCGAGAACTCCGAGCTTAACCGTTTCCCTAGCGCTGAGATCATAGCTGTAATTCTTCTCGAGGAACTCCGCTACATTACCGCTCTTCTCGCCTATTGCAACTCCGTAGTAGCTCAGGTATCTTCCACTGGGCTCCGTCATGAATAGTTGAGTACCCTTCTCATCAACGCCCACGAATATCATTGAGACTCCGAAAGGCCTCACGCCCGCGTGCTGAGTGTAAGCCTGCTTCACATCGCAAACCAGCTTCGTCAAGTACTCTACAGGGATTGGCTCGTCGTAGTAGAACTTGTGTATAAGGGCCTGGTGTATAGCGTAGTCTATCAATATCCTGCCATCGCCAGCCATGCCTGCGAAGCTCACCCCGATGTGATCATCCACTTTGAACACTTTCTGAACAGCTTTCTCATCGGTTAGAGGAGAGATCTTCTGCTTCTCAGCAACCACTACGGCCGCATTACTCGTTCTAACGCCTAGAGTGGTCCAGCCCCTCCTAACGGCTTCGAAAGCGTATTCAACCTGGTAGATCCTGCCGTCCGGGGAGAATATGGTGATAGCCCTGTCGTAAGCAGCAGCCATTGAAAGACCCATATCAATCAACCCTGTTTATAGATAAAACTACATTTAAAGGGAATAATAAGACTTTTTCTCAAACACGTTCACCGTGTTCAAAGCGCTCTGAGGCCATGTTAGTAGCGTGAAGGGGTTTTCGTTGAAAAGGTTTGAAGGTAAGACGTGCATTGTAACCGGGGGAGCAAAAGGTATTGGGGCCGCAATAGCGTGGAGGCTGGAGTTCGAGGGTTGCAACGTAGCGGTTTTAGATATTGACGAGGAGGCTGGAGCATACAGGGTTGGAGAGCTCGCTAAAGCAGGGATTAGAGCACGCTTCTACAGGGTTGATGTTTCAAACGAGGAGCAGGTTTTCAAAGGCGTTGGCAACGTCTACGCGGATTTCGGCGGGGTTAACGTTCTAGTCAACAACGCGGGCACAGGGTTCACGGGGAGGAGTATTGGGGAACAGAGCATTGAGGAGTGGAGGAGTATAATAGACGTTAATCTAACAGGCCCCTGGTTGTGTAGCAAGCACGTTGTGAAATACGTGAAGAAGGCTGGAGGAGTCATAGTCAACATCGCATCGACGAGAGCGCTCCAGTCAGAACCCAACACGGAGCCATACTCGGCCTCTAAAGGAGGGATATTAGCCTTAACACATTCGCTCGCCATCTCCCTGGCCAAGTACAGGATTAGAGTGCTAGCCGTCTCCCCTGGCTGGATAGACACTAGTGAGTGGCAGTTCCCGCCGAGAAAACCATCCCTCACACGGTTGGACCACGAGCGGCATCCCGCTGGAAGAGTCGGAAGGCCTGAGGATGTCGCATCGCTAGTGGCATTCCTAGCCTCCGGCGAAGCAGGATGGATGACGGGCGTTAACGTGGTGGTGGACGGCGGTGTAACATCTAGAATGGTCTACCTTGACGAGGAAATGATTAAGCAGGCATCGTCAATCATTCCTGGAGACCCAGGGCTGGGCGACGCCGTGATGAGACTGGTCTCCAAGGCTAAGGAGGACAAGGCGGTTCTCGAAAAAAATAAGGACAATGCTCACGGAGCTGTAGGAAGAATTATTACTTCTGAAGCGTAAAATACATAGTGGTGTCAGGCTTGAAATGCCCCTACTGCGGCTTCGAGGGAGAGCTCCTAGAGATAAAGCAGTGGAAAATGCGCTGGTACACTGTTGAAATGCTGGAGTGCCCGAAATGCCATGGAAGGGTCAACCACTACTTCGGTACAACCCCGACCGGGAAGAAAAGCGACTTCTACTTCAGAATAGGGCGCGGGAAGAAGTAAGGGGAGACCGGCAGGGCAAGTACTGATATTCCGTGTGAAGCGTTCGTAAAACTCTCTTGAAAGAGAGTTTTAAATAAGAGTTTAAACAGTGCGAGGATTTATATATCACCTGCACGAAAAATTATGTAGTAGGTTGAGAAGGTGGTTGAATGAAAACTCCGTTCCTCGCCCTAGCACTCTTGATAATACTCGCTAGTCCTCTCGCCGCTCTAGGAGGCCCAGGGGATAGGGCACTCCCGTTATCCATTCCACCAGCGTCAATAATCTTGGACGGAGACCCGGACGAGTGGGGAGTATTCGACTGCACCGGCAAAGCCCCCGGCCTACATCTCGAAACATTAAACGGCATACCCCAGTGGATATGGTGCGATCCTCAAGGAGATGAGAGAACGGATTTCGCAAGCCCGGACCCCAGGGCGGATCTCTTAGAGTTCAGGGTGACGGCTGATCAGGACTATCTCTACGGGCTTGTGAAAGTAGCCGGCATGGACTTCGGAAACCTGGGAACCAACGGTGCTACAGCGGTATTGATTACTGTGAACAGGAATGGTTCGGGAAGCGGGGAATGGTTTGGATTAGAGTCTGATACAAAAATCTCCCCAGATGCAAAATGGTTCAGACAGGTAATCATAAACCTTGGTAGCGCACAGCTCAGCGGTGCACAGGCGACCGTGGGATTAGGGGATGGCTGGGGCAAGGCCTTCCTCCTCGTAGATGAGAGTTGGAGCCTTCTCACAGACGGCGAGAGCCAAATGGCCGCGGACGTGTCCAAGAACACTATCGAGTTCAGGGTTAAATGGGACATGCTGGGAGGCGTGCCAAGCGGCGGTAGCTTCTTCCTGCGAGTAGGGTTGATAACGGGCAGGGGCTATGGTGATGGGGGAGGAAGTGGGAATGTATGGGACATTGGGGGGGCAAGCGACGCTTTGGACGCCGTGACGAATATAGAAGGAAACACTTGGAATGAGGTCCACGATGGAGTGGTTGACTACTACATCGACCTGTACTTTATGACAACACCGCCCTACTACCCGGTTCCCGAGCCCGGCTTGCTAGTAGGGATTGCCACGGCCGTATCAGTGTTTGCGATGCTGTTGCTCCTGAAGAGGAGAAAGTAGTTTTTTTCCAAACCTAATCCTGCTTGAAGCCGAGCCTTCCTGATAGTGCGGGGGGTGGGATTTGAACCCACGCAGGCCTATGCCAGCGGATCTTAAGTCCGCCCCCTTTGGCCAAGCTCGGGCACCCCCGCACTACTCAATAAGTTATCTGTGATCAAGGGTTTAAAACATTACAGGTTATCAGATCGTCGCGAAGCAATCACTTCTCATTTTGGAGCGGCATCATCATCTGTTTTAAAGATCTCTTCGACATCCTATTAAATAGGTTCACTTCTTTTCCATAATCTTCAATGCTTTCTTGAGGGTTCCTGTTGTTTTCAAAGGTATTATTAAGCATTTGCACTCCTCGGCCTCCAACGGTGCTGTAAACAAGCTGATCAAGTGTTTAACATACAGGTGGCTGACCCTGTAAACACCCCTCCCAGCCTTCTCATCCATGAACACCAGCTGGGGGGATGCCTTAGCGAGCGCAGCTCTCCCGTAGTAAGCGGTGAACGCGTTCTCAACATGCTTCTCAACCATCTCTCTAGACGGGTTTCCGCTGCACGCTAGCGCGAAAACCACGTACCTCTTCCTCGGCTTAACGGGCTTGCCGCGCTCTTTCTCCACCAGTGTTTTCCAAACCCTCAGCACTTTTCGAACCCTTCCAAGATAGTAAACTGTGGTTGCGAGGAGGGCGGCCTGAGCTATCAGAAGGGTTGCGAGGAGCGTTGCAATCTCTTCAACCATTCTAACCCACCTTCCCCGCGATCACGGAGTACGGGTGGCTGGTCATAGATAGGAGGGCCTCCTTCTCCGGGAAGTCCAGGAAGAGTGTTAGCAAGCATACAGCCGCCCTGGGATGGGGTAGCTGGCTCCAGTGTGAAGCGCCCGAGCCCGTTATGACGGGGATTTTCATTCTTAAAGCAAGGTTAACCCTCCTGTAATACTTGGCTAGCTGTACACTACCCGCCCTTCTCAAATCGCTGAGCCAGATCTCTAACGGCTTCCCGTAGTACTTCATCGTGGAGAACTGCTTTTTATCGAACAAGTCAATGTTTTCAAGAGTCATCACGATAGTGTCAACCCTTCCGTCGTGAGCACTCCACCTTGCCGTCGCAGTATCCCGCGGGGAGACAGACACCACGGCCCTGCCCGTTGGGATTTTAACCAGGGTTTGCTTCAACTCCTCGAGGCTCCCGGGAGCCAGCAGTTTCTTCCCTATAATCCTTATCCCTACCTCCCCCTCCGAGTACCCCCAGCATGCTAACGCGGAGTAGCCTAGCATGGTGGCTTTTTCCAGGAGCTCGCTCCCACAGTCTTTAACGTTTAAATCCGTGAACATGAGCTATCAGCCGGCTGGCAACGTATGGCTCAATTAGATATTCACGGCTTCAACGTATTAAGCCTATTTGTCTAAGCAGTGTCTTAACCTCCTCCTCCCTCTTAGCGTTTAGGAAGTGAACAACCACTTTCACGACATCGTCCGAGTCCAGGAGGCGGAGGCTCCCCATGTAAGCGTCCTGCTTGCTGAACCTGAGGTAGAGCCTCCCAGTCCTAGCATCATACCTGAGCTTGAAGCTTGCTGATAGAATGCTCTTCTCGGTTTCGGAAAGGCTTTCTGCCAGGTGTTTGAGGAGCAGGTCTCCATTAGTGGTCTCTGTTTTCATCAACAAGATCCTGTTGCCGTAGAAGCCGTGGAGGGATTCTGCGGAAATCCTGACGTCTGAGTGAAGGGTTTTAGGCAGGAGGTTTAAAAGAGCCGTGCGTACTTTCTCGCAATCCTCTGTTGAGTGGCAGGAGGTGGTTACCTCCACGCTCTTGACGACTACTCTTCGCTTATCCTCTCTGCTACTTGCCATGGATCGCGTGCTCCCCTGCTCGCCTCATGCCTCTTCTTCAGCAACCTCTCCTTCTGCTTCCTCTTCCACTTGTAGCTGGTCGTGCCCCCGATTCCCCGGCTCTTCCTCAACCCTCTCATCTTCTTACCGGCACTGGTTAAGCCTCTGAAAACCCTTCCCCTGTTCTGCGGCTCACATATCCACTTGATCTCGGGGTCGCTACATATTGCCGGATGATGCGGGTCTACAAGTATTACCTCATACCACTTATACCTGCCGTCCTCCCCCACATAGTAGCTGTTCAGGACTTCGAGACCCGGAAACCTCCGGGCCGCCCTCTCCTCAGCGATAAGCCTAATGCTCTTCGCCGGGGCATACCCGTAAACACCCATCCTCTTCGGCCTTCTACCGCTGTCAGGCCTGGGTTTTCTCTGACCGCCCTTTCTAACCCTAACCCTAGCGATGACGAAGCCTGGTTTAGCCTTATAGCCCAGCTCCCTGGCCCTGTCAAGCCTTGTCGGCGACTCAACCCTCACTACCGAGGGCTGCCTCCTCCACTCTATCAGCCTCTGCCTCATCAACTCTTTCATCTCTCCCTCGTAGGGCTTCTTCCAAAGCTCCGCAATATAATGGTAGACGCTTCTAGCCATGGCTTAAGCACCATTACTAAGGGTTAATATGATTTTATACGGGGTTTATAAAGCATGGTTGTTAAAGAAATTCATGGTGCCCTTCATGCCCCCGCCCGAGAAGCTCATAGGCATCGTAGGCAAGACCAACGTGGGCAAGTCAACCCTTTTCAGCGCTATAACAATGGTACCCGTTAAAATAGCCGACCACCCTTTCACAACCATCGAGCCCAACATAGGGGTTGGCTATGTGAGAGTACCATGCGTCCACGTCGAGCTCGGGCTTAAGCAGTGCAACCCGAGGAGCGGGTTCTGCATCAGAGGCTTCAGGTTCATCCCGGTTAAGCTAATGGATGTAGCCGGGCTCATACCGGGGGCTAGCAGGGGGCGGGGGCTCGGAAACAAGTTCATGGATGACCTGAGGCAGGCGGACGTCCTCATACATGTCGTCGACGCTTCAGGCGGGACAGACCTCGAGGGAAACCCGGTCAAGCCCGGCACCCAGGACCCCTTGGAGGAGGTTGAGCTGATCAGGAGGGAGATTGACGAGTGGTTCTCATCCGTTGTGAAAAGAGTCTGGGAGGCCAAGATAGCGAAGAGCATTCAGTCATCGCCCAACCCGTTAGACCTGGTGACGCAGAACCTGTCAGGGCTCAGCATTAGGAAACACCATGTTATTGAGGCGTTGAGAGTATCCGGCTTGGAGTCAAAGCCCATCAAGAACTGGTCAGCCAGCGATGTCGAGCTGTTCGCGTTAAGGCTTAGGCAGGTTGCGAAGCCCATAGTTATAGCCGCTAACAAGGCAGACCACCCTGTGGCGGAGGAGAACGTGAAGAGGCTGAGGGAGAAGTATGGTGATGATGTGAAACCGGTAAGCGGGCTTGCGGAGATGATTTTGAAGAAGGCCGCTCAATCAGGCCTCATAGACTACTTGCCCGGTGACCCGGATTTCAGGGTTAAGCCCGGTGTAGAGCTCTCCAGGGAGCAGTCAAGGGCGCTGGAGCTGGTTAAGGGCAACGTTCTCGAGAAGTACGGTTCCACAGGCGTCCAGGAACTCCTGAACCATGCAGTGTTCAGGAAGCTCGGGCTGATAGTTGTCTACCCGGTTGAGGATCAGAACAAGTATACGGATCACTTGGGCAACATCCTCCCCGATGCCTACCTTGTCCCGGGTGGCACGACGGCTAGGGAGCTGGCTTACATGGTTCACACCGAGCTGGGGGAGGGCTTCCTATACGCTGTTGACGCGAGGAGAAAGGAGAGGATTGGAGAGAGCTATGTGCTGAGGAATGGGGACGTGGTTAAGATAGTGTCCGCTAGGTCTTGATCAACCCCTGTCCCGTTCGCTTTTCTTAGCCCTCAGGCTCTCCCAGTACCTTGAAGCCTCCCTGTAATAGTAGTCGTCGCCCTTCCTCTCGCCGAAGAATCCAAGCCCCTTATCCTCCAGGATGCTCCTCAGCTCGGAAGCCTCCCTCTCCCCGATCTCCCCTCGTTGCCTAAGATAGTTGACGACCTCGAGGGCTTCTTCAACGCTCTTACACCTTCTTATGTAGTCCACAACGCTCGGAACATAACCCCTCCAGGGATCTATGGTTGACGGGTCGAAGCCGACTGTTATGCTTTTTCCCTCCTTCTCCACGATTTCTCTGTAGAGGTTGGGGTACTTCTTCTTGAACTCTTCCAGGTCATGGCTCATTTACATCATCATTTAAAATATCTTGCTAACCCGGCTTATAACCTGCGTGGTCACCTTGGGTAAACTGTTTTCGAAGGCACATCCCTGTGGACAACGCTTCCCGGCAGTATCCATGAGTACGAGCCTATCTTAACCCCCGGCATTATGGAAACGTTCACGCCTGTCTTCACGTGCCCGCCTATGATTGCTCCCAGCTTGACTCTCCCCGTATCCTCAAGCCTATCCTTCACCATCATTTTAACAGGCTTCTCGTCAAACCTGAGGTTCGCGGTGATAGTGCCCGCTCCCAGGTTGACGTTCTCGCACACCACGCTATCGCCTATGTAGGCGAGGTGGCTTGCCTTAACGTTCTCGAACAAGACGCTCTCTTTCACCTCAACGCTGAACCCTATTTTAGAGCCGTTGCATATCACGCTGAACGGTCTCACCCTGGCGTTCGGCCCTACCTCAACTTTAGAGTCTATGTAAACCGGGCCCTCCAGTGATGAGAAAGAGTGTATGATGGAGTCCTCCCCTATATACACCTCCCCGGTCATCCTGACAGGCTCCTCAACCACCCCCCTGATACTCCCTTTCAAGTCCTCGAGAGCCATCTTATTAGCCTCCAGTATGTGCCACGGCCTCCCTATGTCTATCCACCAGCCTTTCGGCAGAGTGTACACGCTCACCTGCTTCCCCCTGGCTATCCCGTTGACTATGTCGGTGAACTCGACCTCCCCTCTAACGCTAACCCCGACATCCTTGTGCTCATCTATGTCCTTAGTGTTGAGCTTGTAGACTCCTGCGTTAGCGATGGGCGATGGTGGTTGCGGAGGCTTTTCAACAATGTTTTTCAACCCTCCATTCTCCAGCTCGAGCACGCCGTAGTGCTCAGGCCTATCCACGACCGCCCCGAGGATGACCGGTTCTTTAATGCTGACCAACTCCCTGTAAACGCTCATGTCTCTCATGAAGATATCTGAGTACACGATTAGCACGTCCTCGCCGTACGGGAGGTGGTCCAGCGCCTTGATCACGGCGTCGCCGGTGCCCGCGGGCGGGTCTTGAACCACGTACTTGACCCTGAGCCCCTTGTGAAGCCTGCTCACGTAGTCCATGACCATCTCCTTCATGTAGTTTACAATTAAAACTACCTCGTCAATGTTTAAACGGCTCAGCCAGTCGAGATGCCAGCCTAGGACCGGCTTACAGAGGACGGGTATGAGCGGCTTGGGCCTCGTATCGGTGACCGGCCTTAAACGCACGCCGTTACCAGCGGCTAGGACAACGGCTTTCATAGCGTTCACATGTAATGTTAAGAACAAGTGTTCGTTAATAAAGAATTTCGTGAAAATACCTACCTAGACTTCAACTGGACTGGGGAGACCACTACGGCCGGCTTAGGCCCTTCCTCGGTGAGGATCATTATGAGCTTTGACTTGTATACTTCGACGCGCCTTATAGGGTAGATCTTCCTCGCGAGCTCTGCTACTTCATTGGATATCTTGCCGCTCAATATTTCGTTAACCAGCTCATCCATAGTGAGCCCCGGTGTCTTGGAGAAGATGTAGTCCTTGATAATCCTCCTGATAGCTCTCCTCTGGCTTGACTTACACCTGAAGCTCGTTAAAGCAGCTATCGTCAGCCTCACCACGTATCCATCCCTGGTTGTAACGTCGAATATCCCCTGAACCTTACTGCTCTTCCTCCTGATCAAGCTCTTCATATAGTCCCTCGCAAGCTCATGCCCCTTAAACCTGGTGTAGGCCTTGCCCTCCTCAACGCTCACGATCTGGAAGTAGAGCTTAACATGTACTTGCGAGATATCTCCTGTTAGATCGTAGAGGGTTGTCTCAACAACCCTGCCTATTAGCTTATCGGGGTCGTCCGCTGGCGTAGTGCCCAGCGACACCTCTCCGAAAGCTTTCGGCGCGAGCACTTCATACCACTTCTTCATCTTCCACTTGTCTCGCGCAGTATACTTTGCTTTAGCCGGCATAATCATCCCTTTCCATGTCTAGGTAGGGTTTATATCGTTTTAGGGGTTATTTAAACATTGCCAGCTTCTCGGCAACCTCCAGTAGTTTCAAAACCTCGTCAACACTCCCCTTTAAAGTCCTCAGCTCTTTCAACCCCCCGGGGGCTGTGAAAACAAGCTCGTAGGAGGCGCCATCCTCGCCGACTACTTCCTCTACGGTAACCCCTCTCGGAGGGGTTGCGTTATCCGGGCTAAGCATCCTGTATACGGAGCTGGCGAAGACCGGGTTGCTGGACGATACTTTCACGGCTACTTTAAACCGCCCCACCCTGGATCACGCATAGCTGTTTATCATCGCAGGACTCGTAAACCTTCCTCGGGTCCCAGCCAACTCTGAGAAGCTCCCTCGCCACCGTGTAGACGCTGCCGCCCCGGATGATTGAGGCAGGGGTTCTAACCTGCGGCAGGTACCAGCCTGCCACGTCGGCTATGATGTCAGCCCTCTCCAAGTAGTCCTCAACATCGACAGGCTCGCCCTCAAACAAGTACCTGGGTATTGAGGATGCTAGTATCGCGGCGAGCTCGTCAACCACCTCCTCGTATATCGCCAGGATCTGTGTTGCAACGCTTTGAAGCGTTGCCCCCAATATTTTCAACGGGTTTTCAGCCCCCAGGCTTGCGTAAACCATGAGGGCTCCCGCTAGCTCGAGGAGATCAATTCTCCTGGTGTCGACAGATGTGGAGTACTCGAAGCCGAATATTCTTAAAATAGCGTTCTTAACGTAGTCCTGAGGCGCTTTAACAGTGTTTTGCAAAGCCTCAACTAAATCGCGAAGCATCTGCTTCCCCGACTCGGTGAAGAAATCCGTAGCCTGGAGTTTTTCAACAGGCCTCCCCTTGGAGATCTTTCTCATCAATTCCTCAACCCTGTCCCCGGCCCCGGTGTACCCGGGGATGAACGGAGTGAGGGTTCTGGTTAACGATTTGGAAAGCCCTATCCTCCTGTGCCCCCACAGCCTGAAGCTCAGCTCGGAAGATATCTCGCCGCTTTCTAATAGATTGTTTAAAATGTTCCTCTCAACCCCCTTGAAACCGTCTCTCCCCGTGTCAAGCGCTTTGTAAACACCTGCAACTACAGCGAGGATCTTATCCCACTTGTCAACGCCGAAGTACTCGTCCAGCACGCTCACCACCGTGCCGGTTACACTACTATCCCTCGCGGGCTCCAGCACGGCCTGGGTTGAGGGATTAACAGGTTTCAAGCTCACAAGTAGAGCAGGCTCCCTGGGCTCGTCAATAATCCTCTTCAAGTCGAAGCTCACCTTGACATCGTAGCCGTGTTGCGACAGGTTTTTCAAGAGAATGGCCGAGGCGAGCAATGAGTCAACGTCGCTGCTGGGTATGATTCTGAAGCTCTTCTCGCGCTGTATAAAATTGATAAGCACCTCCCTGCCCAAGCCACTGCACCAGCTGTTTAAAATATAGCGCACTACTAGTAATAAGGATTCGGCTCAAGGATTAGGAGAGGGGAAAAAAATCTAGAGCCTGTGTGGTCAAGCCCTAGCTTAACCCGGTTAGCGGGATTAGCAGAAGCTCCTTGTAGGTTTCAAGGCTGAAAACCTTGATCAGCCCGGGCGAGATAGTGTATAACTCGTTGCCAACGTATATTGTGCGGACGCAGGAGTAGTGTGGTAGCAAAGCGTCAATCCTTAACTCGTCACTACCATACTTGATCACGAGGACCCCGCTCGATACGCCGTCCCCATCGTATGTGGCGAAAGGTATTAGTACTAGTTGTCTCTCGGAATGTATGGTTACTGCGTGGTGGTCGTAAAGGGCTAGGGACCATGTCGAGGGCAGGTTGATCTTGAATATTTCGCTCATGTTGACTGGGTCGGTAACGTTGAACAATGATATTTTAAGCCCTCCCTCCTCAACCCCTATGCCTAGTAGCCTGTCATTGCTCAACGGGTGAAGATATTCGCTGAACCCGGGTATTTTCAGGAAGCCTATGACCACCGGGTTGCCTGGGTCTGAAACATCTATCGCGAACAACGGGTCCACCCACCTGAAGGTTACGAGGAAGAAGACGTCTCCGATTAGTCTCGCGGAGTAAATCCTCTCCCCGGGTGCTAGATGCCTGAGAGAGCCCGTCACGTTCAAGCTTTCCAAATCGATCACGAAGACGTTGTTCCCGGTGTCGATAACGTTCCATCCGATGTGGAGGGTTCCCGTGATATTGCTTGATAAGTATTCAAAGCCTCTCCCTCCCTCATACACTACTAGTGTTAAAGCGGGAAAGAAGTATGCTCTTACCTCGTAAATACTCTCTGTTGTAGCGACAACGAAGAAATCCCCGAACTCCTCCATGGCGAACTGATCTAGCAGTGATCCCGGGATCGTAAAGGAACCCTGTAGGCTTACTGAGAGACCGTTAACGTTGAAAACATAAAATGTTGTCTCATCACTCATGGGCTCCTTGTTAATTTCGGAGACGACCTCATCGAGTAGCCTCTGTCGAACATCACCGCTCAGGCTTGACAAGTACTTGTTAACCCTCTCGTAAGCCTCATCCAGCGATCCCTCATCCAACAGGTTTAAAACCTCCCCCTTCTCATCGGGAGGCATGCGCTCGGCAATAGCTTTCAACACTGCAGTGGAGGTCTCAATAAACGTTACGGACCTTCCACAGGCAATGTAGAGGTTTCTCAGGGACATGTACAGCCAGCCGCCGCTCCTAACTAGGAAGGTGTAGGTTGCGTAGACGAGCTCCTCTAGATCAACTGTAAGTATTACAGTATAGGCGTCAGGGCGCTGATCCACTGCCACAAGGGTTTCAAGGGGAGCCGGCCTCCCGTTCACGTAGGGAATGATGGGCTCGTATATGTAGGTGTTAGCTACAAGGTAGACGTATTTGTCGAGGAGCCTTGAGCCAAGCATGTAGCCTGACACGGATACCTCCCCGAGGAGTACCGGTGCCTCAGGGATCGTGATATTGTAGAAGTAGACTCTCAACTCGGGCACTCCTAGGGGCGGTTTCAAAGACTGGGTCGACTCAACAGCCTCGTAGTAGTAAACGTCGTAGTAGTAACCGTAGGACTCGGTGAAAACAACCAGCTTCTCCTCGTAGAGGAACAACCCCTTAACGCCTGCTTCAAAGGCAATTACTGATTTGACAACTTTCTCCCCGGTGCTGATCACGAAGACCTTGTTGCCTGAAGCAACAATCACGAGCTCCCCATTAGTCTTAACCACATCGGGCTCGTCAACCCCTTCCACCTGTACGTTTGTCCTGGATGCTTGCTGAGACCCTGCACCGCTACCAACCTCTCCTCTTGGCGCTCCCCAGAGGTCAAGCGAAGTAATTACCAAGCGAGGATACCACCAGCTTGCGGATAAAGCCTTCTCTAACCTGCTTGCGGTTAAAGCCTTCTCTAAGAACCGGTACAGCTCGTCGTAATTGCCGAATCTTTTCAAGCCCTCAAGATTGTACGCGGGAGATGTTCCCTGAAGCGTCTGGGCCGCAGTAGTCTTGGAGCCCTCACGTCCCAGGAACCCCGTCATTAACGGGGGTATGAAGGCTCCGATCAATACTGTCGCCAACGCTAGTGTTATGAAGACATGCTTCCTCACGTCAACCACCGTTTATCATTAACGCATGAAACTTGATAACCCCATTGTTTGAACACTAGTGTTCAGGTTTTAGAACACGTTGGTTCACTGGGTTGCTTATAATAAACGATGCGGTTATTGCTAATTGGGGGCTTACTGATGGATTCTAGGAGCGAGGACTTGGGGAGTACAGCGCTGAGAATATACGTCTACCTCCTCGAGTCCCGTGAGCCCAGGGGTGTAAGGGATATTGCAAGAGCTCTCAACATGCCCGTCAGTAGCGTCCACTATCATTTGAAAAGGCTTGAGGAGCTGGGAGTGATCGCCAGGGCCCCCGGAGGCTACGTGGTAGCCAAGGCGATCCCTTTGGAAGGATACATCCTCCTCCGTAAAAAGCTCATTCCCAGGCTACTCATATATTCAATGTTCTTCCTAGGAATCGCAATTGGAGAGAGCTATGTGATCCTCGCGTCCAGGAGGCTCAGCCCCGAAGGAGCCTTATCGTTGATCACGAGTATTGTAGCGTTCGCGATCCTGTTCGTCGAAGGGTTGCTGATGAGGTTCAGGCTCAAGCCTGGTTGAGGAAACGGTTTTAACCAGCCTCATCAGTAAGCTCTGACAGGGAGCGTTGATGAGTCGGCGGGGAACCCCCGAAAGGGTTAGAGATCTCCTCGAGGAGAAAGGTGTTTGGTACAGGTTTTAAGAGCTCCCGAGCATACAGCCACCGTCGAAGCGCGGTCAAGTAGGTTGGAGCAGACCCGGGGAGGATTATTAAAACACTCATCCTCATCGATGATGAAGGAAATTACGTAGCGGCGATTATACTGGGGGATAAGAGGCTGAGCCTTGAGATGCTTTCAAGAATAATAGGTAAAAAGCTTAGGCTGGCGCGGGCAAGCGAGGTTGAGAAGGCTACTGGGTATCCTGTTGGGGCTGTCCCACCTGTCGGGCATGGTTTGAAAACATATATTGACAGGGAGGTTTTAAACGTGGAAACAGTAATAGGTGGGGGAGGTAGCACTCACTCCCTATTAGAGATGAGGAGAAAGGATTTACTGGCTCTAATTCAGCCCGCTGTGTCTGACATTGCTGAATAACCTTTCTCGCGAAGTATTTGTCAGCATAAGATAAGTAAGTTTCACGGCTTACGAGTGTTGAACACATAATAGGATCTCGGGCTTGAAAGCTTAGGGGAGGCTTAACGAAACTTTCGCCGCCATCGAGGAGCTCTACTTATTCATGAAGTTTGACGAGACGGCTGAATCAAGCAGCGTGCTCGACGGGAAAACCAGGGAGCCGGCCTCGCTCGCGGCAAAAGTAGACGCCGAGCGTGGATCACACATCGCATCGTGTATAGGGAAATGTTGCAAAAAATCAGCGCAAGCTTCGAGGGTTCTCGATGCTTCGACGGTAGCGGTAGTCCTAGGGGCGGTACAGCGTTGGCGTATAGGTTAAAGCCTAAGAGCTCACGGAGGAACACTATAGGGGGTTGATTGAAAGATTCGCGTTTTTGAAAAGGCTTTCAACACATGTGCCGGACGCGCAATGTTTATAAACCATGATTGATTAATTTATCAAGAGGTGAGAGGTTTGGAAATGGTTAAGAAAGCGGTGGCCCTATCTCTGATACTAATTCTCACCGCTTTAATCACTGTAGAGGCAACCTGGGATTACATGAGAGAGTTCAGCGACCCGCCTGGGGATATTGAAGACTGCCCCGTATATGCCGACATATTGATCATCGGATACGGGTTCAATGAGACGCACGTGGGCTTTAACATTACTGTCAACGGGAATATCCCGCTTCCATCATCCAGTGTTTACTGGTATGGAGTATTAATAGACAGCGACAATAATCCTTTAACAGGCCTCGTCTACTGGGTACGCATAGACGAGGATAACTGGACATTCATAGGCGTGGATTACCTCCTGGAGGCATGGATTGATATTACTACCGAGTCAACTCCGGATGTTGTGCTCTTACAATACGCAGGCAATGGTACAAGCTGGGAGTGGAGCGAGGTGAGTGACGCAGAAGTATCAGCTAGCGTTTACGGGAAAAACGTAGCCAATGACACGATAGAGCTGGTGGTTGGCAAGGAACATTTGACACCGCTTAGCGGGGAGATAAGCTTCACGGTCTATGTAAGCAAATCTCCTGAGGGAACATGCGACACATTTATAGTAGCACCGGGGGGCGAGGGTCCCGTGCCCATACCCGAGCCCGCCGTACTGGTAGCTACATCCGTAGTGATAGTTTCAGCGTTATTCTTGTTACTTATCAAGGATAATCTGTAGCTTCTAAGCTCCCGGTGCCTGGGCATGTGTCCAAGCCTGTCAAAACCCAAAATATAAACAGCTACCTTATCAGCACCACTTCGTCCAACCCTCTTAGAGGGTTCTCAAGGATTGCAGTCAATCCTGCTTACCTGCATCCCGGAGCAAGAACCTTAATACTGCACGGAGGCTCACAAACCCTTGCCACCGGCTATTTGCCGCTTAGCTCTGGGTTTCAGCACGATGCACCTATCAATGAGGAATCAGTAGAATAGTTTGAAAACATCGCTCACCGACTATGCTCTGCCGGCCCCAAGGGCAGGAGTGTGCGCGTGCTTGGAGGAGTTTTTAGAGAGGGTTTAAACAATCTTATGCGTAAACCCGGGTTTGAACTGGGGGATTCTCTCTCATTAGATCAACAAGCATATTGTCAAATATTTT